>Ga0315903_10001623_pt1 | contig 34223 bp, 32 predicted proteins | sample LakEriMetagenome_7_FD_203524 | JGI IMG/M metagenome (GOLD analysis project Ga0315903, IMG submission 203524) | Freshwater fungal communities from buoy surface, Lake Erie, Ohio, United States - Buoy 2 MA119 | ecosystem: Environmental > Aquatic > Freshwater > Lake | place: USA: Lake Erie, Ohio...
GTCAAGGGCTTCGGTCGGCAACGCGGCCATACCGAGCTCTATCGCGGCGCCGAATACGTCGTGGACTTCGTGCCCAAGACCCGCATCGAGGTCGCGGTGCGCGCGGATCTGGCCGACCAGGTCGTCGAGGCGATCGTGAAGGCCGCCAAGACCGGCAAGGTCGGCGACGGCAAGATCTTCATCACCGACATCGACCGCGTCATCCGCATCCGCACCGGTGAGACGGACGAGTCGGCGCTCTGACCGCCCGGTCGGCGTCCTGATGCCCAAGGCGATCCGGCTACACCAGACCGGCGGTCCCGAGACGCTGGTCCTCGAGGATTTCGATCCGGGTCTGCCTGCACCGGGCGAAGTCTTGGTGCGCCACACCGCCGTCGGCCTCAATTACATCGACGTCTACGACCGCATCGGGCTCTACCCCATGCCGCTGCCCGGTGGTCTCGGCCGCGAGGCCGCGGGCACGGTCGCGGCGGTCGGTCGTCGCGTGCGCGGCTTTCGGGTGGGTGACCGTGTCGCCTACGTGCTCGGACAGCCCGGCAGTTATGCCGACCTGCGCAACGTCCCCGCGGAGCGTCTCGTCAAGGTGCCGCGCGGTGTCAGCGACGAGCAGGCGGCGGCGCTCATGCTCAAGGGGCTCACCGCGCATTACCTGCTGCGGCGCACATACAAAGTCCGCCGCAACGATTGGATCCTCGTGCATGCCGCCGCGGGTGGCGTCGGGCTGCTGCTCTGCCAGTGGGCGCGCGCGCTCGGTGCGCGGGTCATCGGCGTGGTGGGCAACGCCGAGAAAGCCGCGCTCGCCAAGCGCAACGGCTGCCGCCATGTCCTGCTCTCCGGCAGCGGTCCGCTCGCGCCCGAGGTGCGTCGGCTGACGCGCGGTGCTGGCGTCGCGGTGGTCTACGATTCGGTGGGCAAGGACACCTTCATGGACTCGCTCGACTGCCTCGCGCCGCTCGGCATGATGGTGAGCTACGGCAACGCTTCAGGGCCGCCGCCTGCGATCTCGCCGCTCGAGCTTGCCAAGCGCGGGTCGTTGTTCCTCACGCGCCCGTCGTTGTTCGCCTACATCTCGCGTCCGGCCGACCTGCAGTCGGCCGCGCGGGAGCTGTTCCGCATGGTGTCGTCGGACAAGGTGAAGCTGCGCATCGGCCAGCGCTACGCGCTCGCCGACGCGGCGGACGCGCACCGCGACCTCGAGGCGCGCCGCACCACCGGTTCGACGGTGCTGCTGCCCTGATCGCCGCGTCTCAGCCGACCGGGCCTTGGCCCGGCTTCAGCACGCCGATCAGCGCCGAGATCGCCACACCCGCCCAGATGAGGAGCACATAGGGCCGGCAGGCCGCCATGCCGTCGGCCATCTTGCGGTCGCTTTCCGGGGTCGGCCCGCTCGCGGCCAGGGTGCGGAAGCCTTCGATGAAGGGCGGGATGTTGCGGCGGACCATGAAGCCGCAGAAGATCAGGAAGGCGAAGATCAGCAGTTTCGCGGCGAGCCAGGGATAGGGACGCAGCGGCCCCGTCGTCCAGTGGTACGCGACCGAGGCGACGATCGCGACGATCATGAACACGCGGAAGCGACGGTCCCAGGTCGCGAGCGTGCGGCCGAAGGACGTGCCTTCCTTGGTGTGGATGGTGTGCACCACCCACACCCAGATCGGGCCGAGCGCGAGGATGGCGGCCATCTGCCACTGCGGATGCTCGTAGCCGATGAAGTGCGCGAGCGCGCCGCCCACCGTGAGCATCAGCGCAAGGCAATAGCGCGGCAGCATGTCGAGGTTCATGAAGATCTTGAACGCAGTGAGCCGCGCCTCGCGCGAGAGCGTCGTGTCGGTGACGAAGGTGCTGGAGTAGAACACCCCGGCGTCACCGCCCAGCCAGTACACGAACAGCAGGATGTGCAGGTAGAGCAGCAGCCCGTGCGCCAGCCCGATGTCCTCGACCATGGGACCCCCTCGTCGTTGTCGTTCGTGGGTCGACGCCCGCCGCCGACGGCGGCCGGTTCAGACCGCGTTGCGGACCTTCGGGTCGCCGCTGCGGATGTGCCGCGCGCGCAGCGAGGCCGTCGCGACGAACACTTCGCGCAGGAAATAGATGAGCCCCACCATCACCGTGCCCATCACGCCGATGAACACGAAGCCGATCACCCGTGCCAGCGAGTAATGGGTCAGCGCGTCGAGGAACATCAGTGCGATCAGCCCGCAGATCACGATGGCCGCGAACGTGCACATGACGATGCCGCGCTGGATGAGTTTGGCGCGGATCGCCAGTTGGTCGCGCAGCGCGGCAAGATCGGCGGACTCGTTGGGGTCGTCGGCGTCGTAGGAGACCTCGCGCGCGCGGTCGATGATGCGCGCCAGGCGCTGCGCCATGACCGAGAGGAAGGTGCCGATGCCCGCCAGCATGAAGGCGGGCGCGATCACCTGCTGGACCACGCGGGCGATGTCGGTGACATGCAGTTCATCCATCACGGGCGGATTCTAGCCCGACCGGAGGGCATTCCGCCCCGCCGCCTGCCGGGTTAGGCTTGGGCGTACCGCGAACCACCGCACCGAGGTTGCCATGCGCCTGATCTCCGCCCTTGCCGTCCTGTCCGTCACCTTGGCCGGCTGCACCGCACCCGGTGGCGGTTCCGCCCAAGGTCCCGCGGCCACTTCCGCGGCCCGCCCCGTGGCCCTGTCCGCCGCCGAAGCGCGCACCCGCCTCGAGGCGAACCGTTGGGAGCTCGTCTATTGGGAAGGCACGCCCGTGCCGCACGGCGACAACGGCGAGCCCGTGATCCTGACCTTCGCCGAGGGGCGGGTCAGCGGACACGCCGGCTGCAACCGCATGATGGCGGGCTACGAACTCGGCGCCAGCGCCGGCCAGATCGCCATCAAGGGCGCGGCCACCACCCGCATGGCCTGCGAGGAGGGCCGGATGACGTTCGAGGCGGCCTTCACCAAAGCCTTCGGCGCCGCGACCGCCGTGCGCTTCGAGGGCCCCCACATGTACCTCGACTCGCCGGGTGTGCCGACCCTGAAGTTCCACCTGCGGGAACTGCAGGGCGCCTGAGGCGCCCTCGGACGTTGCCGCCGTCGCCCGTCAGAACGCCGGACGCTTGCCGCGCCTGAACGGCGCGTCGAGCGCGGCCAGTTCGCGCGCGTCGCGCGAGTACGGGTCGGGCTTGAAGACCACGCTGCCGTCGTCGTCGCGGTCGGCGGTCCAGTAGATGATCAGCACCGGTACTTTGTTGGCGAGGCGCACGGTGCGCGTCTCGCCCGCGGCGACCGCGGCATCGAGGGCGCTGCGGTTCCAGCGTGCGGGATCGGCGAGCAGCTTCTCGGCGAGCTCGAGCGGGCGCTCGGTGCGGATGCAGCCCGAGCTGAACGCGCGCACGGTCTCGTTGAACAGCGACTTGCTCGGCGTGTCGTGCAGGTACACGAGGTGCGGGTTCGGGAAGTTGATCTTGACCACGCCGAGCGCGTTGTCCGGGCCCGCATCCTGCCGCAGCATGAACGGGAAGTTCGATGCCGAGTAACGGCTGAAATCGATCGTCGCCGGGTTGAGCTTGTTGCCGTTGCGGTCGATCACGGACAGGCGCTTGCGCGCCAGGATGCTGCGGTCGTTGCGGCGCAGCGTGGGCAGGATGTCCTTGGCGAGGATCCCGGGCGGCACGGTCCAGGTCGGGTTGATGACGATGTTGTCGATCATCGACTTGAACACCGGTGTCTCGCGGAACGGCTGGCCCACCACGGCGCGGGTGCGCCATTGCCGCTTGCCGTCCACGACATACCGCACCTCGAAGCCGGCGATGTCGACCACCACCAGCGGCCCCTCGGGCTTGATCTCATGCAGCACCTGCCGTGCGCGCTCGAGGTTCAGGCGCAGCTGGTCGACGCGTTGGCCGACCGGCACGTTGAGTGCGCGGGTGGTGCCGGGGCCGAGCACGCCGTCGGCGTCGAGGCGGTGGCGGCGCTGGGCATGCTTGAGCGCCGCTTCCAGCACCGGATCGAAGAATTCGGGCGCGGAAGGGCCGGACGGTCCGACGGGCGCGGTCGCCGCGCCGCTGACCGCGGCCAGATCGCCGGTGACCGCGAGCCGCTTGCGCAGCACGGGGACGCGCGGGTCGGTGGCGCCCGCCTTGAGTGCGGGGCCTTCCGGGATCGTCGGCCAGCCGCCGAGCGCGGCGATGTTGCGGTAGGCGGCGAGCGACTCGCGACCCGCCTTGTAGAGCGGATGTTGCGGCCGCGCGGCTTCGATGGTGCCGAGCAGCCGGTTGCGCGCGATGGCATCGCGCACGAAGGCGATCGCATCGACCTCGCGGATCTCGCGCGCGCCGAAGTTCCAGTTCGCATCGAGCGACACCGGATCGACCTTGCCGAAGTAGAGGTGGTAGAGGACCAGCGCATAGGCGTCGGTCGCGAGCAGGTCGAGCTTGGCCCGGTCCACCGGCGTCGCCCCGGGACGCTGCATCAGCGTCTGCAGCGGCTTGAGGTGGTAGTCCTCGGGGCGCAGGCCGTCGTCCTCGATGTCCTTCAGGACCTCGATGAGCGAGACGAGGCGGGCACGGTCCCACAGCGGCGTGTAGCCGTTCTCGGAGTAGAGCTTGCCGAGCGTGCGTGCCGCGAACAGCGGTTCGCCGTCGATGTTCACCGGTCCGCCGGCGTTGACCGCCTCGATGCGTTCGCGCAGGGCCTCGGTGACCGGGTTGGTGGCGGGCAGCGGCGCTGCGGCGGGGCGCGCCGCCACGGCCTGCTGCGCAGGGAGCGCGGCCGGGGCCAGCGCTGTGAGGGCGAGCAGCAGGGCGACGGTGACGGGGGCGGCGGGGCGGGCGTGGATGTTCAAGGGTGCTCCGGAGGTCGGGCGGCGATGCCGCTGCGGCCGCATCATACAATCTCGGCCATGAAACCTGCCGATGCGCCCCGTCTCGGTCCTGCGCTCGTCGCCTGGCATTCGCGCAGCGGACGCCACGACCTGCCATGGCAGCGGGACCGGAGCCCCTATCGGGTCTGGATCTCCGAGATCATGCTGCAGCAGACGCAGGTGTCGACCGTCATCCCGTACTTCGAGCGTTTCATGTCGCGCTTTCCGGATATCGCGGCGCTCGCGATGGCGCCCATCGACGAGGTGCTGCACCTCTGGACCGGGCTCGGCTACTACGCCCGGGCGCGCAACCTGCACCGCGCCGCGCAGCAGGTGCGTGACCTGCACGGCGGGGCGTTCCCGACCCGGTTCGAGGAGGTCGCGTCCTTGCCCGGCATCGGCCGCTCGACCGCGGGCGCGATCCTCGCCCTGTCGCGCGGCGAGCGGCACCCGATCCTCGACGGCAACGTGAAGCGTGTGCTGGCGCGCTGTTTCGGCATCGAAGGCAGCCCCGCGGAGCGGGCCGTCGAGCAGCGGCTGTGGGCGCTTGCCGAGGCGGCGACGCCGGCAGAGGGCGTCGCGACCTATACGCAGGCGGTGATGGACCTCGGCGCGACCCTGTGCACGCGCCGCAAGCCGGCTTGCGTGCTCTGTCCCCTGAGCGAGGATTGCAGCGCGCGCCGCAGCGGCCGCCAGCACGAGATCCCGGCGCCCAAGCCGCGCGCGCGCGGCACGGCGCGGCCCTCGCGCCGCTGCTGGATGCTGTTCGTGCGGGACGGGGAGGGCGCGGTGTTCCTCGAGCGCCGGCCGGAACGCGGCATCTGGGGCGGACTCTGGTGCGCACCGGAATTCGCGTCGCCGACCGCCGCTGTGGCCTGGGCGCAGGGCCAGTCCGCGAAGTGGGGCGGTGCGCCGCAGGCGTTGGTGCCGGTCGCGCACGCCTTCACGCATTTCGACCTCGAGATCCTGCCGTTGCTGCTCGAGACCGTGCGCGTGGAGACCCCGGGGGGGCTCTGGTATAACCCTCGGGGTCCGGCAGGCCCGGCAGCCATCGGGTTGCCGGCGCCGGTCAAGGCCCTGTTGGACGGCCTGACATCCAGCATTCTTTGAACAAGTGTCCTTCGGGAGCGTAGCGAAGCATGACCGGAACCGCCGTCCGCATGGTCCAGTGCGTGGTGCTCAAGCACGAGGCACCCGGCCTCGATCGCTTGCCCTATCCGGGCGATCTCGGCGCCCGGATCTGGCGCAGCGTCTCCAAGGAAGGCTGGCAGCGCTGGGTCGCCCACCAGACCATGCTCATCAACGAATACCGCCTCGTCCCCATGGAGCCCAAAGCGCGCAAGTTCCTCGAGGCCGAGATGGAGAAGTTCCTGTTCGGTGACGGTGCCGCCAAGCCCGAGGGCTTCGTCGCGCCGACATGAACCCGATCCTCTACGCCATCCCGGTCTTCATGGCCACCGTCGCGCTGGAGGCCGTGCTGGCGTGGCGGCTGCGGGGCAACCGGACCGCCGACGCCGGCGGTCGCATCCGCGCGATCTACCAGTTCGCCGATGCGGTCGGCAGCCTGCATATCGGCATCCTGAGCCGCATCGCCGCCGCCTTCCCGCGGTTGCTGACGGTCGGCCTCTACATCCTCGCCTACCAGCACTTCGCGGTCGCGCAGTGGGACAAGTCCGATCCGCTCGCGTGGGTGGCGGCGGTGGTCGTCTACGACTTCTTCTACTACTGGAAGCACCGCGCCAACCACGAGGTGCGGATCATGTGGGCGGGGCATGTCACGCACCACAACAGCGAGTACTTCAACCTGTCGACGGCGCTGCGCCAATCCTCCACGACCTTCGTCTTCGACTGGATGTTCTATCTGCCGATGGCGGTGATGGGCGTGCCGCCCGAGATGTGGGTGACCGCGGCGCTCATCGACCTGCTGTACCAGTACTGGACGCACACCGAGCTCATCGGCCGGCTCGGCTGGTTCGACCGCGTGTTCGTGAGCCCGAGCAACCACCGCGTGCACCACGGCCAGGACGACTACTGCATCGACCGCAACTACGGCGGCATCCTCGTGCTGTGGGACCGGTTGTTCGGCACTTTCGCCGACGAGCGTGACGGGCCCATCACCTACGGTGTGCGCACGCCGCTGCGCAGCGTGAACCCGTTGTGGGGCAACCTGCATTACTACACCGTCATCTGGCGCGACGTACGCGCCGCCCGTGGGCTCGGCGCCAAGCTCGAGGCGCTGTTCGCGCCGCCCTCCGGCTGGCAGGACGAGCACGTCGCCGGCTTCGATCCGGTGGCTTTCGAGCGCCATGAGGTGCAGGTGCCGCCGGTCCTCACGCGCTATGTGGGTGCACAGCTCGTCGTCAGCATGCTGCTCGCCTGCGTCTTCCTCTACCTGTTCCCGCGCTGGGAAGCCTGGCAAGGCGCGTTGGCCGCGGCCTGGATGGTCGCGGCGTTGGTGGCGCCGGCGGGGCTGATGGAAGGACACCGCTGGGGACGGTGGCTCGAGGCGCTGCGCTGGGCCGTCGCGCTGCCGGTCGCTTGGCTGCTTTTTCTTTGAAAGTGCCCCGGTGAGCCTGCAGGCACCGTCGCGATGACGCCGGATGCGTTCTCCGACCTTGTGCTCGCGCTCACCTGCGCCGTGCTCGCGCATCGCTGCCGCGGTGACGGCCGCGGCGGGGTGGCCGTCGCCTGCCTGCTGATCGGCATCGCGGCGCTGCTCGGCATGCTGCGGTTCTCTTCATGGGAACCCTTGGCCACCGCGGTCGGGGGCGCACACCGCTTCGCTTCATTGGTCGCGGCCGTGGCCGGTTTCCCGCTGCTGGCGTTCAGCCTCGCAAGCCCCGGCGGCGCGCTCGCGCGCCATGCGGGCGGCGCTTGGTGGCTCGCGTTCGTGGTCGGCGGCTTCGGTGTTGCCGCGTGGTTGCTGGGCTTCAAGGTCTGGGCGCAGCTCGCACCGCTGGCGAGCGTGGCCGCGATCGCCTGGGCGGTCCAGCGCCACGGCGCCGGAGGGCGTCGCTGGGCCGGGTTCGCGGGCGTCCTGCTGCTGTGCGCCGGTCTCGCGATCGCCGCCGGAGCCTGGCCGACGGGCGGCGCGCTGCCTGCGCTGCTGTCGAAGACCCAGGCGCTCCACTACGCGCTGGCGGGCGCGTTGTGGCTGGTCTTGGGTGGCATACGGACCTGACCGGTCCACCGCTCATCGGCAGAAAACCGCGTCGATTCAGCGGGTTGCCTCGACAGCCGCTTGACGCCGCTGCGCGGCGCGAGTCTAATTGCGTCCCCCCGTTCGGGGTCAGTTCCTGCCCGTGGCCGGGTAGCTCAGTTGGTAGAGCAGCGGATTGAAAATCCGCGTGTCGTTGGTTCGATTCCGACCCCGGCCACCATCTTTCCCGATCCTCGACCGGTCCTGCCGGTACGGAAAGACATCCCGCGCTCAGTCCGGCAGCAAGTGACCGGTCTTCACGAAGATCGTGCAGCCCCCTTCGCTGAACGGCGTGTGTTGGCTCATGTGGGGGCTCCTGATCCACGTCCCTTCAGGATAGGTGCCGTGCTCGTCCGCGAACACGCCGCGCACGACGAATATCTCTTCGCCGCCGTAGTGGCGGTGGGTGTTGAAGCGGGTCTTGGGCGCCCATCGTACCAAGGTCGATCCTGCTCCTTGGCGCATCAAGGGCATGACGCTGAGACCGGGGACCATGCCCTGATGCCAGGGCGCGCTGCCGGTATCGACGACCTCGCGCATGGTCTGGTCGGGGCCGAGATGGCGCAATTTGACGAACAAGGTGCAGCCGGTGGCGCTGAACGGCGCGTGCGTCGACCCCGGTGGGTTCATGAGGTATGACCCCGCGGGATAGTCGCCCGTCTCGTCGCTGAAGACGCCCTCGAGGACCAGGATCTCCTCGCCGAGGTCATGCGTGTGGGCGCTGAACCGGGCGCCCGGCCGGTAGCGGACGACGGAGGTCGCACGGGCGACCTCGCCCCCTGCGCGATCGAGCATGCGCCTCTCGACGCCAGCCTCAGGACTCTCGATCCACGGCAGGTCCTGATGGCGCAGGACGACCCGTTGGCGGTAGTCTGGATTGATGAACATCGTCCGCTCTGTCGATCTGTCGCAAGCCCAAGGTCGTCGCGAGTCTACGCGGCGGCGGCGGTGGATGCCATGCGCGGCGTCGCTGCTCGCGTTTCTTTGTGGAGCGTTGACGCTGTCACCCGTCATCGCCGCGCCGGTGCCGGAGACGGAGCGGATCCCGGTGGACCTGCGGCGCACCACGCTCGTGGTCCGTGACATCGACCGCTCCTTGCCGCTCTACCGCGATGCGCTGGGGCTGAAGGTGATCTACGACCAGGTGATCGGTGGCACGACGCGCCTTGTACTGCTGCGCGCCAACGACGATTTCGTCGGCGTGCTCGGTCTGATGCAGCGGCTGAACCTCACGGAGCCAGTCCCTGCACCCGAGTTCCGCAAGGCGCAGCCGGGCGATCCCATCCTGGTGTTCAATCTGCAGGATCTCGAGACCCGTTTCGAGCGGATCAGCGCCGCGCCGAACGTACGGGTCGCCGAGGTGCCGCGCCGCATCGAGTATCCGGGTCCCGGTGGCAGCGTCATCCCGGTGCTGTTCAGCGCCGTCTGGGACGCCGACGGCAATTTCATCGAGCTCAACCGGATCCTGAGCACACCGGCAGGCCGGTGATCCGGCCGGGCACCCGCGCCTGCCGCGTGCGCGCTGCGCCTTGGCCGCGGTTCAGCCGCGCAGCCGGCTGAACCGCACGGCGCCCCCGTCGGCGGGGAGGGTGATGAGCATGCCGTCCTCGCCGAGGCGCATGCCCTTCGGTCGCAGCTCGCGCACGCCGCGCAGCCACGGCACTTCGATGAAGTCGAACGGCAGGGCACGCCATGGGATCGGCGGCGCGATGTGCGTGAACACGAGTTCGCGTACGCCGGCCTCGTTGGCGAGCTGCGCCGCTTGCACGGGCGTGAGGTGGTAATCGGTGGTGTCGCGCAGCACGCCCGCGAGCCGTCCATCGCCGCCTGCCTCGATCGCACCCGCGACCGTTTCGAGCATGTGGTGGGCTTCGGCCTCGCTCACGAGGACGTCCGCACCACGCGCTGCTGCGATCAGCGGGGGATAGAAGGTGGTGTCGCCGCTGATCACGACCGATCGCCCGCGGTAATCGAAGCGATAGGCGAAGGCCGGGGTGACGGGCCGATGGTCGACCTCGATGGCGGTGACCTTGACGCCGTCCTGCTCGAACACGACGGCGCTACGGCCCTGCGGCGCTTCGCCGGTGCGCGCCAAGCCGATGAGGCGCGATCGCATCACCGCAGCAGCCGGGGGCATCAAGCCTTTGCCGTGGTCGTGGTGCGCATGACGATAGCCGCTGTCGAGCGCGTAGACGGTGTTGAAGCCATCGACCACCTGCGCGACGCCCTCGGGCCCATGCACCTGCAGCGGTCGTCGCCGTCCCTGTGCCCAAGCCATGAAGTTGAACTCGCCGAGTTCGCCGATGTGGTCGGAGTGGAAATGCGTGAGGAAGACATGCTCGATACGGGTCACCGGCACGCGCCAGAGGGCGAGGTTCTCGGTCGCTTCGGGACCGATGTCGATGAGGAAGATCTGTTCGCCTGCCGCGATGATCGTGCAGGATTTCGCCGCGTCCCGCGCCGGCATCGGGCTCGAGGTGCCGCAGAGCAGCACGCGCAGCGAATCGCTGTCGGGTGGCAGCGGATCGGGGCGGGCGATCTGCGCGCGTGCGCCGCGCGCGACCACGAGGTCCTGCAGCGCGGGCGAGAGGCGGAAGGCTCCGTAGGCGGTGGCGAGCGCTGCGGTCGCGATCGCAGCCAGGAGGATGACGGGTCGTTTCATGCAGAGCACCTCGATCAGGCGGTGGTGCGTGCGCCGCCGGCGCGGCGTACGGCCGGTTGCAGCAACTGACGCAGCAGCGGATGGTTGAAGCGCCGCGAGGTCGTCACGGCGAAGAAGCTCTCGCGCAGCCCGGGCACCCGCGCGCGTTCGACCAGTATCCCGCGCGCGAGCTCGTCCTGCACCACGATGGGTGGTACCAGTGCGACGCCCGGGCTCTCTCGCGCGATGAGGCGCAGCATCGCCATGTCGTCCACCTCGGCGAGCACCAGCGGGCGGATGCCGGCCTGTTCCATCAGCGTATCGAAGGATCCGCGCAGGCTGCTCTCGGCGCCTGGCAGCACCACCGGGACGTCGCGCAGGTCCTCGGGGAAGCGGAGGGCGCGCCTGCCGCGTACGGGCCGCCCGACGAGGCTCACGCCCTGTTCGCCGATCTTGTGGATCCGCCAAGGGGTCCCGGCGTCGCGCGGTACGGCGGAGTTGGTGAGCACCACGTCCAGCGAGTGCGCCGCGAGCAGCGGCAGCAGTTCGCGCAGCGTGCCCGATCGCAGCACGAGCTCCACGTCCTCGCGTCCGAGCAGGGGCTGCAGCCAGCCGAGCTGGAAGTTGCGTGACAGCGTCGCGACCGCGCCGACGCGCAGCACGGCACGCCCGGCGCGGGCGCCACCGGCCAAGGTGCCGACGAGTTCTTCGCCGGCGCGGAAGATCGCATCGGCATAGCCGAGCGCGATGCGGCCCGCCTCGGTGAGCTCCAGGCGGCGGTTGCGGCGCTCGAACAGCGGATGGCCGAGCCGCTCCTCCAATTGGCGGAGCTGGATGGAGAGCGCCGATTGCGAGACATGCAGCCGGGCGGCGGCACGGGTCAGGCTGCGCTCGTGGGCGATGGCCCAGAAGTAGCGCAGGTGGTGGTAGTTGAGGGCGGCCACACAATCATTTTATTTAAAAGAACGAAAATGTTCAAACATTGAATTTGCAGGAATCGACTGCCGGTCGCAGGATGCCCGCCGCCCGAATGACCAAGGGGACATCATGGACGCCTCGCTCTTCGTCACGCTCATCGACCCCGCGATCCTGCTGTTCTTCTTCGGCATCCTCGCGGGGACCTTGCGCTCCAACCTCGAGATCCCGCCTGCCATCGCCAAGTTCTGCTCGCTGTACCTGCTGCTGGTGATCGGGTTCAAGGGCGGCCTGAACTTGCACGAGACGGGGTTCACGGCCGCGATGGGCTGGGCGTTGCTCGGGGCGTTCATCTTGGCGCTCGCGGTGCCGGCGTGGTCCTTCCTCGTGCTGCGCCGGCGCCTCAGCCCCTTCGACGCGGCCGCGGTCGCGGCCACCTACGGCTCGGTCAGCGCGGTGACCTTCATCACCGCGGTGAGCTTCGCCGAGCAGCAGGGGCTGGACGCTGGCGGCTATATGGCCGTGGCGCTCGTGCTGATGGAATCGCCGGCGATCATCATGGCCGTGCTCCTCGCCAACCTCGTGCGCTCGAGGGCCGCCAGGGAGGCTGCGGCGGTGCCGGTCGCCGTACCTCAGGCGGGCGCGACCGTCGCGGTCACCGGCGGCCCGGGCGGCAGCGCGCCGCTCACGATGCGAGGCGTGCTGCACGAGGCCTTCACCGACGGCGCGCACCTGCTGCTGCTCGGTGCAGTGCTGATCGGCTATCTCACCGGTGACACCGGCAAGCAGGCGATGCAGCCCTTCACCGACCTGCAGAAGGGCATCCTCGCGTTCTTCCTGCTCGACATGGGCCTGCTGGTGGCACGGCGCGCGAAGGACGCGCTGGGTCAGGGCCCGTTCCTGACCGCCTTCGGCATCCTGATGCCGCTGTTCAACGCGACGGTGGCCGTGGCGCTCAGCAAGTTCCTCGGGCTGTCGGCGGGCGATGCGTTCCTGCTGACGGTGCTCGCGGCCTCGGCCTCGTACATCGTCGTGCCGGCGGTGGTGCGCTACGCGATACCGGAAGCGAACCCCAGCCTCTACTTCACGATGTCGCTGGCGATCACCTTCCCCTTCAACATCATCATCGGCCTGCCGTTGTACCTCGGCGTGATCGAACGGCTCTGGGGCTGAGCGGTGCTGCCGTCCCCGGCGGGGGGTTCCGCCGGGCGGCCGCCTGCTGCACACTGCGCCCCGCAGGCAACCGGGCTGCTTGCCTTCCGATCCCTCCGCCGCCCGACGAGGCTCTTGCCTGCAGATGGACCACCGGGTGTTGCGCGACGTCTTCGGCCTCTTCACCACGGGGGTCACCGTGGTCACGGCGGTCGGGCCGGACGGCGAACCGGTCGGCATCACCGCCAACTCCGTCACCTCGGTGTCTCTCGAGCCACCCCTGATCCTGTGGTGCCTTGCGAGCGCGAGCAGCAAGCTCGCGGCGTTCGCGCCGGGGATGCCCTTCGCCGTCCACATCCTCGCCGCCGACCAATCAGCGGTCGCCTTGCAGTTCGCGCGCCGCGGCACCCGTTGGCCCGATGATGCGTCACCCCCGGGGGGCGCTGCGTCGCCGCCGCAGGTCCCCGGCGCGATCGCGCGCATCGAGTGTCGCACCACGGTGTGGTTCGACGGCGGCGATCACAAGATCATCCTGGGCGCCATCGAGGATCTGCAGGCCCAGCCGGCCGCGCCGCTCGTGTTCCATGCCAGCCGTTTCGGCACCTTCACCGACCGGCCGCTCGCGGATCTTGCGAGGCTCGAACGGGAGTCTTCCGGCCCCTGGGATTGACCGCCCTCGGGATTGACCGCCATCAGAGGTCCAACACCCCTGCTGCTCAGGACCTCGGGCGATCAGAAGCCCCGGAACTGCGCGAGTTCGTCGACGCTGATGCGATCGCGCGGGAAATCATTGACGGGCTTCGTCAGGTCCGGATGCCCGACCGCCATGCCGCAATAGACCATCTCCTCGGGCGGCAGACCGAAGCGTTCGGCGAGCTGCGGCCGGAACTGCGCCCAGGCCTCCTGCATGCAGCAGCCGAGCCCGCGCTCCTCGAGCAACAGCGCCACGGTCTGGATCAGCATGCCGAGATGCGCCCACTGGCCGTGCGCGACGCGACGGTCGAGGATGAAGAAGAGCCCCACGGGCGCATCGAACAGCTCGAAGTTGCGCGCCACGTGCCGCAGGCGCGCGGGCTTGTCCTCGCGCGGGATCCCGAGCGCGCGGTACATGTCCTCGGCGAGCGCGAAGCGCCGCGTGCGCAGCGGTTCCCAGAGGTTCGGTGGGTAGACCGGGAATTCATCATGGTTGGCGAGCGATGGCGTACCCATCGACCCGAGCGCCATGCTTACCACGGCATCGCGTTCGGCGCCCGCCACGGCGATGATCTTCCACGCTTGGACGTTGCTGCCCGAGGGCGCCCAGCGCGCGGTGTCGAGGACTTCGCGCAGCGTCGCTTCGGAGACGGGCGTGGGCAGGAATGCGCGGATGGAACGGCGTCGGCGGACGGCTTCGGTGACGGTCATGGGATCTTCCGGGGCTAGGCGGTCAGTGGTGCTGCGGCAGCGTGGTGTCGGCGAAGATCTCGTCGATCTCGCCTTGGTCGCCGGCTTGGGCCGCGCGCAGCGCGTGCGGGACGTCGAGGTGCGGCCCCAGCGACTGGATGAAGTCCCAGGCGTAGCGGCGCAGGAAATTGCCGCGCCGGTAGCCGATCCAGGTGAGGTGCTTCGGCAGCAGGTGCGCCGCCTCGAGCGAGACGAGATCGCCGTCCGCGGTGGGGTCGACCGCCATCGCGGCGATGATGCCGACGCCGAGACCGGCGCGCACGTAGGTCTTGACGACGTCGGAGTCGCGCGCGGTCAGCGCGAAGTCCGGCTCCAGACCGGCGCGCGCGAAGGTCTCCGAGATCGACGAGGGTCCGCTGAGGCTGAAGGCATAGGTCACGATCGGGTGCTGGGCGAGGCGTTCGAGGGTCAACGCGCGGGCGCGGGTTCGGGCGAGCGCGTGGCCGCGCGGGACGACCACGCGGTGATGCCACTCGTAGAGCGGCAGGCGCAGGCAGTGCCGGAACTCGTCCTGCGAGCCGGTGGCGATCGCGAGGTCGACATGCTCGGAGTCGATCATGTCGGCGATCTGCTCCGAGGTGCCCTGGTGCAGGTGCAGCTTCACTTTCGGGTAGCGCGTGCGGAAGCGCTCGATCACCGAGGGCAGCACGTAGCGCGCCTGCGTGTGGGTGGTCGCGATGGAGAGCGCGCCGCGGTCGGTGGCACGGGCGTCGAGCGACATGCCCTTGATGGCCTGTGATTCGCGCAGGATGCGTTGTGCGCGCTCGACCACACGCTGCCCCGGCTGGGTGAGGCGCTTGAGGGCGCGTCCCTCGCGCACGAACAGCTCGAAACCGAGCTCCGACTCGAGCACGCGGATCTGGCGACTGACGCCCGGCTGGGAGGTGTGCAGCCGCTGCGCGGCGGCGGAGATGTTGAGTCCGCAATCGACGATGGCGGCGAGATAGCGCAGTTGTTGCAGGGTCATGCGACGGTCTCTTCCGTGGCGGTCCCTGCGCGCGAGCGGCCGCGCAGCAGGTCCACGGCCTTCTCGGCGATCATCACGGTGGGCGCATTGGTGTTGCCGCCGACCAGCGACGGCATCACCGAGGCGTCGATGACGCGCAAGCCCTCGACGCCGCGCACTCGCAGCTGCGGGTCGACCACGCTCGCGGGGTCGCTGCCCATGCGGCAGCTGCCGACCGGGTGGTAGACGGTGTCGCAGCGCCGGCGCAGTACATCCCGGATCGCATCGTCGCTCTCGACGCCTGCCGTGAACAGGTCGCGGCCCAACCAGCGCGAGATAGACGGTGCCTGCAGCAGGCGGCGGGTGAGCTTGAAGCCCGCGACCATGTCCTCGAGGTCTGCGGGGTCGGCGAAGAACGCCGGGTCGATGCGCGGTGCGGCCAGCGGGTCGGACGAGGCGAGCTCGACGCTGCCGCGGCTGCGCGGCCGCAGCACGCAGACGTGGCAGGAGATGCCGTGCCCGAGTCGGATGCGGCGCGCATGGTCGTCGACCAGCCCGGCCACGAAGTGCAGCTGGATGTCCGGCGCGTCGAGGTCGGGGCGCGTCCGCAGGAACCCGCCGCACTCGGCGAAGTTGCTCGTGAGCATGCCGCGACGCTCCCTGCGGAAGCGACCGAACTCGCGCAGCACGCGTGCGGTGCCCGCGAACGACAGACCGAGCGTATCGAGGCTCGACGACTCGAAGCCGAAGATGAAGTCGGTATGGTCCTGCAGGTTGCGGCCGACGCCGGGCGCGTCGTGCACCACGTCGATGCCGAGCCCTTGCAGCCGTGCTGCGGGCCCGATGCCCGACAGCATCAGCAGCTGCGGCGATTGCAGCGCGCCGCCCGCGAGCAGCACTTCGCGGCGTGCCCGCAGCCGGCGTCGCTTGTCGCCCTGCAGGACCTCGGCGCCGACCGCGCGCCGTCCCTCGAACAGGATGCGCAGCACCCGGGTGCGTGTCTCGACGCGCAGGTTCGGCCGTCGACCGATGTGCGGGTGCAGATAGCCTCGCGCCGCGCTCCAGCGTTCGCCTTCGTGCTGGGTGACCTGGTAGCTGCCGAGCCCTTCCTGCTCGGCGCCGTTGAAGTCGTCGTTGAGCGGGAAGCCGGCTTCCCGGGCGGCGGCGCTGAAGCGTCCGTGGAAGGGGTTGTCGGTGCGCAGGTCCGACACCCGCAGCGGACCGTCCTGTCCATGGAAGGGGCCGCCCAATCGCCCGTTGCCCTCGCTCAAGCGGAAATACGGCAACACTTCGTCGTAGGACCAGCCGGTCGCCCCCTCCGATACCCAGCGGTCGTAATCGCTGCGATGGCCGCGGATGTAGATCATCGCGTTGATGGCCGATGAGCCGCCGAGGCCGCGACCGCGCGGCTGGTAGCCGCGACGACCGCCGAGGCCGGGCTGCGGCACCGTCTCGAACCCCCAGTTGTTGATCCGCGTCGGGATCATGGGCCAGGCGCCGAGCGGCAGTCGCACGAACCAGCTGTCGCCGGTGCCGCCGGCTTCGACCAATGCCACCTGCAGCGACGGATCCTCGCTCAGCCGACCGGCGAGCACGCAACCCGCAGAGCCGCCGCCGAGCACCAGATAGTCGACCGTGTCGGCGTCAGGTGTCGTCATGTTCATCACTTCGGCCGGACCTGCATCGCCACGCGTTCGAGGCGGGGGATGTCGAGGTCCAAAAATCCCTCTCCGCCAAGATCGCGCAGCCAGTCGCGCGCCGTGGTGCGGTCGCTCTCCGGCATCGCCCTGAACGCATCCAGCAGGCCTTGGATCTTCCACAAGGTGAAGGGTATGGAGTGCCTGGTAAAGGTGTGTTCCCCCATCGGAAAGCTGATAGGACCCAACAAGCGGCTCAAAGGCTCGCGCTTGTCGGAGTGCACCGCGATCGCGCGACGCGTCTCATCGAGGATGCCCTGCACCATCGGCAGGAACTCGCGGCAGATGATCCGCAGCACCGGCTCCAGTGTCGGTGGGATGACATCATCCGGGGCGTCGGGCGTCGGTACGCCGTAGCGGGTGCGCACGGCGTCATGATCGAGGCTCGCCATACGATCGATCCAGTCGCGCAGATGACGCCGCGGGTCGATCCACTCGCGCTTGGGCCAGGGGTCCCGTCCGAGATGGCCGTACATCGTGGACTGCAGGCTGAAATCCGCGAGAGTCGGATGGTTGCCGAGCAGGTAGGGGACGGCCGCGAAATGCGCATCCAGCAGGTCGAGCATGCGCAGCGACCACTCCTCCATCATGGCGTACTGTGACGGGATGATGCCGACCCGGGGCGTATAGCCTCGCAGCAGGCGCGCGACGCGCGCGACGAGATAGTTCTTGAGGAACCGAGGGGCCCAAGGCGCCAGTGCATCGCCCGCGTCACGCTCGAACAACGCGTAGTTCTCGTTGTAGGTCCATCGCGTGTGCATGGCGATGGGGATCCACCACTCGTCGCCCCAGGCCTCGATCAGTTCGGCGGCGATGCGGCGTCGCGGCGTGGCGGGGAAGATGGAGGGTTCCGGGAACAAGGGTTCGAGCGCATCGATGATGTGCCGCGTGTCCTGCATCCAGCGGCCCTCGGGGGTGGTGATGGTCGGCATCACCCGCGCGCCCGTGTTGCGCTGCACCGGCCCGGTCAGCATGTAGTAGCTGACCGGGACCTCGGTGAACGGGATCTTCTTGTAGATGAAGTAGGCGCGCAGCTTGCCCGCGAAGTAGGACAGGTGCCAAGCGTAGAGCGTGTAGTTGCGGTCCGTCATGCGCCCAGTATCGTGCAGGGTGGGCGGGTCTTGCGAGGGGTCAGTAGAGCAGCGCCGCGCGGCGGGCCGCGAGGAACGCCTCGCGGTCGCCGCGCCAGGCCGCCTGGATGTCGGGCGCGACATCGCCCCGACTGATGCGTGCGGGCAGGCTCGTCTCTCCCCAGTGGCGGCCGATGATCTTCTCCTCGGCCCATGCGATCTTGCCCGGATGGAGGCGCTCGAGGGTCGCGAGGACCGTGAGCGCCGTGCGCAAGGGCTCGAACGCGCGCGGATCGTCGAGATGCAGGCGCACGCCGCGCAGCGCCTTGTCCTTGAAGCCGCCATAGAAGGGTTTCACGGCCAAGGCCTGGAAGCGCACGCCAGGCAGGCCGGAGGCGTTGAGCGCCGCCGCCAACTGCGGCGGGTCGATGAACTCCGCGGCCACGATCTCGAACGGCAGGGTCGTGCCCACGCCGTCGCTGAGGTTGGTGGTCGACATCGCCACCATGCCGGTGGCGACATAAAGGTGGGCCTGCCGGACGCCCGGGATGTGCGGTGAGGTCTGGGTCCAGGTGAGTCCGGTCTCCGCCCAGGTCATCTCGCGTCGCCAGCCGCGCATCGGCACGACCTGCAGTTCGCAACCGATGCCGAGCGTGGCGTTGAAGAACCGCGCGACCTCACCGACGGTCATGCCATGGGTGACCGGCATCGGTCCCCAACCGATGAAATTGCGCCATTGTTCGGGCATCACCGGGCCTTCGGCCTGCAGGCCGCCGATGGGGTTGGGCCGATCGAGCACCCACAGCGGCTTGCGGTGTTCGGCGCAGGCGCGCATCGCCTCGCCGAGCGTCGAGATGTAGGTGTAGGTGCGCGAGCCGATGTCCTGGATGTCGAACAGCAGCGCGTCGATTCCCGCCAGCGACTCGGGCGTCGGACGACGCGTCCGGCCGTAGAGGCTCTGCACCGGCAGTCCGGTCACGGGATCGCGGGCGTCTTCGACCGGGTCTCCCGCCGGCACTTCGCCGCGGATGCCGTGCTCGGGGCCGTACAACTGCACGAGGCGGATCCGCGGGTCGCTTGCGAGGCGGTCGGCGGTCGGCACCAGACGACCATCGACGCCGGAGGGGTTCGTGATGAGCCCGATCCGCTGGCCCGTGAGCGTGGCGAGATGCGCGCTGCCGGGCGCCAGCAAGACGTCGATGCCGAGCTCGACCCGGGGTCGCGGGACCGGGTCCGGCGTCGCGGGCGATGCGGATGCGCAGGTCGCGATGCCGGCCGCGAGGCCGGTGAGAAAGCGGACGATGAGGTTCATGGTGTTGGCCGGGGATTGTCCTCCGGTGTGCCGGGGGAGTCCATCGGCGCGCGGTCGCCGGCGTCGGTCGCGTCAGGTCCCGTCACGCAGCATCGCGAGGCCGGCATCGACGACCGCGGCATCGAAGGTCCGACCACGACCGGCGGTCAGGCAGGCCTCGACCTCGGTGAGCGGCAGCGCCGGACGATAGGGCCGCGCATGCATCATCGCTTCGATGGTGTCCGCCACGGCGAGGATGCGCGCGCCCTGCCGGATCGCGCCGTCCGCGAGGCCCTGCGGATAGCCGGAGCCGTCGAGCCGCTCGTGATGCTGGGCGATGGTCTCGAGGACGGGCCAGGGGAAGGCGATCTCCTGCAGCACCCGCAGGCTGATCGCGACATGGCCCTGCAGCTGTCGGCGCTGCGGCGGCGTGAGCGGCGTGGCCTGCGCGAGCAATTCCAAGGGCAGGGCGTTCTTGCCGATGTCGTGCAGCAGCGCCGCGACGCGCACGGCCTCGACCGCGTCCGCGGTCAGGCCGAGGCGGTGCGCGATGCGCCGGGACAGTTCCGAGACGCGCTCCATATGTCCCGCGGTGTAGTCGTCGCGCGCCTCGAGCATGCGCACCAGCGCCGTGACGGTGGCCTGCAGGCTGCGCGTGGCGGCGCCCTCGATCTCCGCGAGGCGCCGCGCGATGATCTTGCGGTCCGAGATGTCGCGGATGTTGCACTGGATCACCCGCTGGCCGTCGACCTGATAGGCGTTGCTCACGAACTCGACCTCAAGGCGCGAGCCGTCCCGCGCCTGCAGGTCGAGGTCGTCATAGCGGAGGTAGCCGTCGCGCTTGAGCGCGATCATGGCGTGCTGCGCCGCCTCGCGGTCACGGATGAGGCCGATCTCCCACAGGCGTTTGCCGACGAGCTCACGCCGGGCATAGCCGAGCAGACGCAGGATGAACGGGTTCGCGTCCATGATGCGCCCGTCGGCGAAATCGAGGATCAGGATGCCGTCCTGCGCGGTCTCGAAGAGGCGACGATAGCGTTTGTCGCCGCGGCTCTCGGCCATGATGTCCCTGCCGTTGGCGGTCGTGTCACCCGAGTCTGGGGCAGGGACGCGCGCGGCACCGTGTGCCGGGCGACACTCGGGCGATCAGTCTTTTCGGGGAGGATGCCGTCGCAGGGCGAGCGCCGCCGCCTGCGCCATCTTGACGGCCTCGGCAGCCGCCTCGGTGGCGACCCGCGTGGCGGCAGCGGCCTCCGCCGACGCCTGCAAGGCGGCCTGTTCGGCCTGTTGCGCAGCGGCCGTGGCGGCTGCGGAAGCCGCGGCTGCCGCTGCTGCTGCCGCCTCCAGTGCGCTTGCTGCGGCTGCTGCGGCCGCAGCGGCTGCGGCCTCGGTGCAGCTGACGATGTTGGCGTTGGCGGACTCCTCGGCCGCCCGCGCGCTGTTGCGCGCCGATTCGGCGGCGAGTTCGGCGGCACGCGAGGCGCGTCGAGCCGTCTCCGCCGAATGTCCGGTCAGGGCTTTGAGGGACTCGAGGGTCTCGGCATAGCGCCGGTTCACGATGAGGTAACTGTCGCGCAGCCGGGAGATCTCTCCCTCGACCGACGTCAGGCGTTCGCGCATCTGCTGCAAGTCATCGCTCATCTGCAGGTGCTCATCGGTGACCGCCCCGGATCCGTGTCAGCTGCAGACACTACCGCACTCCGCCCAAGGTCGCGCGGATTCCTGTGTGCGGGCAGGGCGATGCGGATCATGGCAGCGGTGCGTTGCGCAGTTGGCGGTAACCGTCCTTGACGATCCCGTAACACTCGCAGGCGCGGCGCTCGAGGGCGGCGATGTCGAGCAGGTGGACGCGGCCCCTCGAATACTCGATGACGCCGGCACGACGCAGCGCGTTCGCGGCCTCGGTGATGCCCTCGCGCCGGACGCCCAGCATCCGCGCGATCACCTCGTGGGTGAGCGGCAGCGCACTGACATCGAGGCGGTCGCGGCTGGCCAGCAGGATGCGCGCGAGCTGCTGTTCGATGCCGTGATGGCGATAGCACACGCTGGTCTGGCTCGTGGCGCGCAGCAGCGCTTGCATGTAGTGCAGCACCAGGCTGCGGAACGGCGGTTCGGCGTCGAACAGCCGGCGAGCCACGGGTGCCCGGATGCGCAGCGCACGGCCGGGACACTGCACCAGCGCATCGGTCGCCTGGGGGTCGGCGCCGGTGAAAGCCGCGATGCCCACCATGCCCTCGTTGCCCACCATCGCGAACTCCGAGCCGTGGCCGTCCGCCAGCTCGCAACGCAGCGACACGAGGCAATTGAAGGGGAAGACCACGAAAGCACCAGGATCGCCGTGCATGCTGATCGGCATGCCGGCCTTGTAGGGGACGATCTCCGAGTGGGCGCTCAGCAGCAGCCACTGTGCCTCGGGGAGTGCGGCGAGGATGCCGTTGAGATCGCGTTCACTTCCGGCTGCGTCCTGCACCCTCATGTCCCTAGACTACGCTGCCCTGTCCGATGGCGGAGGAGATTTTGAGCAGCGTATGCCAGGGGACAGACGACGGGCGATGTGGGAGGATTCCGCGCACCTGCATGTCCGACACCCCGCCGCAACGCACGCGACCCTCGCCCGGGCAGAACCGCCAATGGGTGCTCGCCGGCCGTCCCGAAGGCCGCGAGGTGCGCCTGTCCGATTTCGAGCTCGTCACGCGGCCGATCCCGCCCTTGCGCGACGGCGAGGTCCTGACGCGGGCGCTGTACCTGTCCGTGGCGCCGGTGATGCGCCAATACATGCTGCAAGGCGGCGCCGGCGAGCGGCCGCTGCAGATCGGCGAGGTGATGCGTGGCCGCGGCGTCGGCGTCGTGGTCGACTCGCGCAACCCGCGGTTCTCGCCCGGCGACTTCGTCCAAGGCAAGCTCGGCTGGCAGGAACATTCGGTCAGCGACGGCAGCCCCTACTACATGATGTACAAGATCGAGCAGCGCATCGCGCCGCTCTCCACGGGCATCGGCGTCTTGGGCGTGACCGGCTTCACCTCCTTCCTCGGCTTGATGCGCGTCGGCCAACTGCAGCCGGGCGATCGCGTGCTGGTGTCGGGCGCGGCGGGCGGGGTCGGTTCCAGCGTGGCGCAGATCGCCAAGCACCATGGGGCGAGCCGGGTGGTCGGCATCGCGGGCGGCGCCGAGAAATGCCGCATGCTCGTCGAAAGGCTCGGCTACGACGCGGCGATCGACCATCGTGCGGAGGACTTGTCGGTGCGGATCGGCGAGCTCTTGCCCGAGGGCTTCGATGTCATGTTCGACAACGTCGGCGGCGAGACGCTCGATGCGGCGCTGCTGCACCTGCGCATGGACGCGCGCGTGGTGCTCTGCGGCCGCATCTCCGAGTATCTCGGCGACGAGGAACAGCCCTACGCGCTGCGCAACTACCAGCGGCTGCACAAGCGTTACGCGAGCCTGCGCGGGTTCTTCATCTACCGCATGGAGTCGATGTTCCCGCAGGCCGAGCAGGCGATGGCCGAGATGATCCGTGCCGGGGCGCTGACGTATGCCGAGGACGTGCTCGATGGCCTCGAGCGGATGCCCGAGGCGCTGATCCGGCTCTATTCGGGCGCCAACCGCGGCAAGCAGCTGGTCCGTATCGACCCGCAGGCCGAGGCCTATCGCGACCACAACCCCTGGAGGACGGCATGACGACGGAGGAATGGCAGGCGCGGGTGGAACTCGCGGCGCTCTATCGGCTCGTCGCCCTGCATGGCTGGGACGACATGATCTTCACCCACCTGTCGGCGCGCGTGCCGGGGCCTGAGCATCATTTCCTCATCAATCCCTACGGCTGGCTGTTCGGCGAGATCACGGCCTCGAGCCTGGTCAAGGTCGACCTCGAGGGCAGGGCGGTGGATCCGACGCCGCACCGCGTGAACCCCGCCGGCTTCACGATCCACTCCGCGATCCATGCCGCGCGCGAGGATGCGATGTTCGTGCTGCATGTGCACACCGACGCGGGCGTCGCGGTGTCCACGCACGAGGAAGGCTTGTTGCCGCTGACCCAGCACGCGCTGATCGTGCTGCCGTCGCTCGCGTATCACGACTATGAAGGGATCGCGCTCCACCTCGATGAGCGGCAACGCATCGTCCGGGACCTCGGCGGCTGCCACGCGATGCTGCTGCGCAACCACGGCACGCTGGCGCTCGGCGCCACGGCGGGCGCGGCGTTCCTCAACCTCTTCATGCTGGAGCGGGCCTGCGCGCAGCAGGTGATGGCGCTGTCCGCCGGGCGTGGCGGCGTGCGCCTCGCGCCCCAGGCGGCGCGCGACGAAGTGCGCGCCCAGATGGCAGGCCCGATGGCCGCGATGGCGTCGATGCTCGCCTGGCCCGGACTGTTGCGTCGGGTGCAGCGCGAGTCGCCCGGCTTCGACGCCTGACCGGCGCCGCCACGGCACCCGCCCGGTCGGGGGATCAGCCCGGCGCCAGGTTCAGCGGAGCATCCGTCGCCAGACGGCGTCGGGCACGAGGCCTGCGAACGGTCGCAGCAGCCGCCACGGGAAGCCCGGCACGATGGCGCGGCGCTTGCGCCGTCCGATCGCGTCCACGATCTCGCGCGCCGCGCGCTCGACCGGCACCGCGAAGGGATAGCGCTCGATGTGCGGCATGATGTCCGTGACGACGAAGCCGGGCAGCACGTCGGTGACGGCGATGCCATGGCGCGCCAGTTCGATGCGGGCGGCGCCGAGCCAGCTTGAGAGTGCCGCCTTGCTCGCGCAGTAGGCGCCTTGCGAGGGGATCGACAACAGCGACGCCAGTGAGGAGACGCCGACCAGGTGCCCGCGACCCTGCGCGATGAAATGCCCGGCCGCAACCTCCAGCGTCGCAAGGGTGCCGATGAGGTTGGTCTGCAGGATGCGCTGCGAGCCGTCGAAGCCGCCCTTGCCGATGCGCGTGAATTCGTTGATGCCGGCGTTGGCGACGAACACATCGACGCCGCCGAGCGATCCCAGGAACCCGCCCAGGCGCGCGCCGCAGTCCGCGGTGTCCGAGACGTCCAGTTCCAGCAGGGCGGGCGGCGGCGCCGCACCGCCGGTCGCGGCGATGATCTCGTCGCGCAGCGACTCCAGTGCGGCGAGCCGCCGGCTCGCGAGGCCGAGCCGCCAGCCGCGTCTTGCGAACTCGAGCGCGAGGGCGCGTCCGATGCCGGCCGAAGCCCCGGTGATCACCACGGTGCGGGTCATGTGCGTCTCCTTCGTCTCCACAGGTACCACGCGCCGCCGAGCAGCGCGAGCGCGGCGGCGACCCAAGCCAAGGTCGGCAGGTACACGAAACGCATCGCGTTCAGCATCACCTGTCGCCGCGGTTCGTAGCCGTCGGGTATCGGCAGCACGCCGTGGGCGTCCGCCCAGCGCGCCCACTCCGCTTGCATCGCCGTGAACTCCTGCGGGCGTGCCGCCGCGAGATCGCGCGTCTCGCCCGGGTCGACGGCGATGTCGAACAGCTGCCAACGCCCATCGCCCACGGGCGGCAGGTTGCGCACGAGCTTGAGCTCGCCGCGGAACAGGGCGGCGTTGCCGGCGAGCTCGTAGCCCACCGCTTCATCGGGCGCGCGCACGCGCTCGGCCTCGCCGCGCAGCACCGGCAGCAGGCTGCGTCCGGCCGGTCGCGCGACCGGACGACCGCCGTGCGTGCCGTCAGGGATCGCGACGCCGGCCAACCCGAGCAGCGTGGGCAGCAGGTCGGTGACGTGCGTGAATTCTTTGATGATCTGCCCCGGACGCTCGCCGGGCACGCCGGCCATGATCATCGGCACCCGCAGACCGCCCTCGCCGGCGTAGAACTTCGAGGTGGCGAGCGGCGAGGCCGCCGCGCCGGCCCAACCGGCGCCGATCGCGACGTAGGCGCCCGGCCCCCCGAGCCGGTCGATGTCGCGCGTGTACTGCGTGGCGAGCCACAGCCGCCCGGCGAGCAGTTCGTGCGGGTCGGAGGCCTCCGCGCCGTTGTCGGAGAGGAACACGAACACCGTGCGCTCGTACTCGCCGCTTGCGCGCAGCTGTGCGACCAGGCGACCGAGCTGCGCGTCCATCGCCGTCGCCATGCCGGCGTAGACCTCCATGCGCCGTGCGTAGTGCCGGCGGTCCTCCGGCGACAGTGCGTCCCAGTCGGCGGCCTGCGGCACCATCGGCGCACCGGCAGGGACCAGTCCGAGCGCCGCCGCGCGGTCGCGCCGCTCGGCGCGCAGCGTCTCCCAGCCGGCATCGTAGCGGCCGCGGTAGCGGTCGATCGCCTCGCGCGGCGCCTGCAAGGGGATGTGGTTGGCCTGGAACGCGAGATAGAGGAAGAACGGCCGGTCGGGCGCCGCCGCACGGGGGGGCTCGCGCAGGTAATCGAGCGCGCGGTCGACGAAGAATTCAGAGGAGTAGTACTCGCGCGGCATCGTCGCCTCGCGGTCGTCCTCGAACCAATGCACCTTGTCGGTGAGCGCGAGGTAGCGCTGGCGGGGGTCCCAGTTGTCGGAGCCGCTGTCGCCCTGCACCAGCGAGCGGTCGAAGCCGCGTGCGCCGGGCAGGTTGTGGGGTTCCTTGCCGAGGTGCCACTTGCCGACCGCATAGGTCCGGTAGCCCCCGTCACGCAGCAGCGTGGCGAGCGTCACCACGCCGCGGTCGAGCACGGTGAGATATCCGGGCTTGCCGTATTGGGACCACGGCACCGTCTCGCGCATCGCACCGACCCCGGCGCGATGGTTGTCGACGCCGGTGAGCAGCATGGCGCGCGTCGGGGAGCATTCGGCGGAGACATGGAAACTCGAGAAGCGCGTGCCGCGCGCCGCGAGCGCATCGAGCGTGGGCGTCGCGATCTCGCCGCCGAAGGCACCGACATCGGTGAAGCCCCAGTCGTCGACCACGACCAGCACGATGTTCGGCTGGCTGGGCGATGCCGCCGGCGCCGCGTCGGCCTGCACCGGTGCTGCCAGCGCGGCGATCATGGCGGCCACAGCCAATGCGGGTACGGCGAGCACGGCGCCCAGGCGCCCGCGAGGGTCAGTTCGCGAAATAGACATATTCGTCGTCGGGAGCCTGCGGGTCGCGCAGCATCTTGTCGAGCGGGATGTAGCCGGCGCCGAGCGTGCGCCACAACGGTCTTGCCTGCTGCCGGTCGATCTCGGCCAAAGTCGCCTTCATCGCTGCGAGCCGGGCGGGATCCTCGGCCGCGAGGTTGCGCCGTTCGCCGGGGTCCGTGGCGAGGTTGTACAGCCAGTCCTTGCGCGGCCGCTCGGTGACCTGCAGTTTCCAGTCGCCCGCACGCAGCACGCGGTAGTCGTCGGTGCGCCAATACAGGCTCTGGTGCGCCTCGCCGCGGCGCTCGCCGCGCGCGAAGGGCAGCAGGTCCACGCCGTCGATGATGCGGTCCGACGGCACGGGCCGTCCGGCCGCTGCCGCGACGGTCGAGAAGATGTCGACGTGGCCGACCGGCGTCGTGACGCGCGCGCCGGCGGGGATCCCCGCGGGCCAGCGCATGAAGAGCGGCACGCGGATTCCGCCCTCGAAGTAGGTCGCCTTCCAGCCGCGCAGCGGCGCGTTGAGCCCGGCGAGGTCGACGTAGTGCGGCGCGCCGTTGTCGTTGGTGAAGATCACCAGCGTGTCGCGGTCGAGGCCCTGCGCGCGCAAGGTCTCCATCACCCGGCCGATGCCGCGGTCCAGCGAACGGATCATCGCCGCGTAGACGCGCAGCCGGTGATCGGCGATGTCGGCGAGCGCATCGTAATCCTCGCGCGCAGCCTGCAAGGGCGTGTGCGGCGCGTTGTAGGCGAGGTAGAGGAAGAACGGGCGATGGCGGTTGGCCTCGATCACGCGCACCGCATGATCGGTGAGGTAGTCGGTGAGATAGCGGTCCGGCCGGAACACCTCGCCGTCGTTGAAGCGCACGCCCCAGGGCTCCACTGCCCAAAGAAATCGGTCGATCGGGTCGATGTCGGAGCGGGCGTTGACCACTCTAGGGTCGTCCGCCGGCCGAAACATGGAGCCACCATGCTGCAGCGACAGCGACTCGTGGAAGCCGTGCGCATAGGCGCGGAAGCGCGGGCTGTCGCCGAGGTGCCATTTGCCGACCTGCACGGTGTGGTAGCCCGCGCCCTGCAGCAGCCGCGCGAGGGTGATCTCCGACTGCGGCAGGCCCATGTCCTCGTAGGCGGGCTGGTCGGGCCCGCCGTCGCCGAAGTACACCGCACGGTGCAAGGTCTGGCCCGGACGCTCCATGCGGGTCACGACCTGCATGAACTGCTTGGGGGTCGGCGTGAACTCGAAGCCGAAGCGCGTCGCGTAGCGGCCCGTGAGGATGGCGGCACGCGAGGGCGCGCAGGTGGCGTTGCCCGAATAGGCGACGTCGAAGCTGACGCCTTGCTGCGCCAACGCGTCGATGTTCCGGGTCGGCACGCGGCCGCCGGCGACGCCGCCCCCGCGCAGCGTGAGGTCGTTGAAGCCGAGATCGTCCACGACGATCAGGATGACGTTCGGCGGTCGCGCGCCGCTCGCGGTTCCGGCAGGCGGGGCGATCGGAGCGGTCGGTCCCTGCTGCCATGCGATCTCGCGGAAGGCGGCGTTGTCCTCGCGCATGAACACGCGCAGATAGGCGAGCAGCAGGCCGGTGCGGCCGCCCATCGCCTGCACCGCGATCGCGCCGAGCAGCAGCACGCCCGCCAGAATGCCGATGATCGTCCACAGGCGGCGGCGGGTACGCGGTCCGTTCATGTCTCTCCCTCCTGCGTCTTTGCGTGTGCGATCAGGTCGTCTTCGACCATCCAGAGCCGGTCCTGTCCCCAGACCGCCGCGCAGCCTTCGACACGGAACGAGGGTACGCCCCACAGGCCTTGCGCCAACATCTCGACGCGGTTGGCCTCGGCGATCCCGCGCCAACCGGTGTCGGCGAGCGCCGACCGGACGTCTGCCGCATCGAGGCCGGCGCGCGTCGCGATCCGCGCGAGCCCACGATCCGACCCGGCATCGATCCCCTCCGCGAACACGCCCCGCAGGAAGGACTCGGCGACCTCGATGCCGCGACCCTGCTGCTCGGCGTGGTGAACGAGCGCGAGGCCCCGTTCGACCGGTGCACCGACCGGATCGGCGACATCGCCGAAGGGCAGTCCCAGCCGCTCGGCTTCGCGTTTCGCATCGAGCAGGATGTAGCGTCGCTTGGGCCAGGGCACGGGCAGCCCGCGCATCACCATCGGCAGCACCATGCGCAGTCGCAGCTCCGCGCCGTAGTGCGCGGCAAGCCGGCGCACGCGCGGCACGGCGAGCCAGGTGTAGGGGCTGCGCAATGAGCAGAAGAAGTCCAACTGCGGCCGTCCGGTGCCGGGGACGGGCGTCTCCCAGCGCAGCGATGGGGGTGGCGCCAACGGCGCTGCGGCCTCGCGCGCGAGGCCGAGGGCCTGCAGGCGCGACTCGAGGTAGTGCAGGCGGTCGACGCCCCAGTACCACTCGCCCTCGAAACTGAACATCGCGCCCTGGTAGTGGCCGAGCTTGGCGCGCAAGGCGCCGCCGCGCCGCAGTGCCGCGGCGTCGGTGGCGAGGCCCTCGGGCAGGGCGATCCGCGGCGACATCCCCAGGCGCTGCGCGAGCCGTGCCGCATCGAAGGCCGCCCAGGCGGCGAGCCGCAGGGCATCGGGCGCCGCGGCCGCGTCCGGGGGCGGCACGGCATGCGTCTCGAGCCGGATGCGATAGCGTGAGCGCAGCGCCGGGAGCAGCCCTGCTGCGAGTGCGCTGTAGGGATCGCCCGGCTGGTGGAAGTAGTGCACCACGGCTTCCCGTCCGGATAGGCGTCGCCGCCAGTCATGCCCGCCGCGACTTACCTCGCGCAGCGCGGGACTGGTCAGGGTCCGGGCGATGCGGCGGCCGACGGCGACGGAGAGGGCGGACATGGTGGCGAGGGTGCTCTTCGGTGCCGCGCGGGGGATGCGCTGCCTATAATCGCAAAACCTGAACGTGCCTGCCGTAGGCGCGTGACCCAAGGAGCCCCCATGACCACCCGTCGTCGATGGCTTGCCGCCGCCACCACTGCCGCGCTCGCCCCATTGTTGGGTACGGCATCGGCGGCATCTGCCGGGGCGGGCGCGGCGCGGACGGGCGGCAAGGCGCCGGCGCCGGACGTGCGACCGCCCGGTGCGTTGCCGCGTCGGCCGAGCGTCCGGCCCCCGCGCATCCGCCCGGGCGACACGATCGGTCTCATGATCCCCTCGAGCGCCAACTGGGATCCGATGGACATCGACGTGCTGGTGGACGCGCTCGCGGCGCTCGGCCTCAAATCGAAGCTCGGCAAGCATGTCTACGACCGGCGCGGCTACATGGCCGGGCGCGACGAGGACCGCGCCGCCGACTTCAATGCGATGGTGCGCGACCCCGAGGTGCGCGCCATCCACTGCATCCGCGGCGGTTGGGGTGCCGCGAGGCTGCTGCCGCTGATCGATTTCGAGGCTTTCGCACGCACGCCGAAGGCTGTCATCGGCTACAGCGACATCACCGCCTTGCTGCTGTCGCTGCATGCCCGCACCGGCGCGATCACCTTCCACGGGCCGAACGGCGCGAGCGACTGGAACCGCACCAACGTCGAGTGGCTGCAGCGCGTGGTGTGGCGCGGCGAGGAGGCGGTGTTCGACAACCCTCGTGAACCCACCGGCGCGATCGTGCCGGACGAGAACCGCACGCGGGCGATCACGCCGGGCCGTGCCCGTGGCCGGCTGCTCGGCGGCAACCTCACCGTGCTCACGGCCTTGGTCGGCTCGCCGTACCTGCCCGATTTCACGGACAGCATCCTCTTCCTCGAGGACGTCCAGGAGGCGCCCTACCGCATCGACCGCATGCTGGTGCAGTTGAAGCTCGCGGGCGTGCTGGAGCGGGTGCGCGGCGTGGTCTGGGGGACCTGCAGCAAGTGCGGGCCTGGCGAGGGTTTCGGCTCGCTCACCATCCCCGACGTGCTCGACGATCACGTGAAGGCGTTGGGCGTCCCGGCCTACTGGGGCGCGATGGTCGGCCACATCGGCCAACAGTTCACGCTGCCGGTCGGCGCCGAGGTCGAGATCGACGCCGACCGCGGCACGGTGCGCATGCTCGAACCCGCGGTGGCTTGACCGCCACCCCTTGACACGCCCCCGCACCGGTTACAGTCTCGCAAAAGAATCATCCAGGGAGGATCCCATGCTCACGACCCGTCTGTCCGTCCGCCGCGCCCTGCGCGTCGGCTTGCCCGCCGTGTTGATCGCGGTCGCCGCCTCGGCGACGCCGGCGCAGCAGGCCGCCACATCCGGTGCCGAAGGCACCGGCCAGCTCGAGACGGTCATCGTCACGGGTTCGAGCATCCGTCGGCAGGTTTCGGACAGCGCCGTGCCGCTGCAGGTCATCACCACCGAGGACCTGCGTCGCGAGGGCATCAACAGCCCCGAACAGCTGATCAGCTACCTCGTCAGCAACGGCAACGGTCTCGACAACCTCGCCGGCAACGCGGACGTGGTCACAGGCGCCCAGCGCGGCAACAACGGCGCGTCGTCGGCGAACCTGCGCGGCCAGGGCTCGGCAGCGACGCTGATCCTGCTGAACGGCCGGCGGGTCGCGGCGCACGGCCTCAACGGTGGCGCGGTCGACATCAACCAGATCCCGATGGCCGCGGTCGAGCGGGTCGAGGTCCTCAAGGACGGCGCCTCGGCCATCTACGGCACCGACGCCATCGGCGGCGTCATCAACTTCATCCTGAAGGACAACTTCCAGGGTCTCAATCTCACGGGCTTCGCTGATATCACCGAACTCGGCGGCGGCGCCATCTACCGCGGCACCGCGGCGGGCGGCTTCGGCGACGTCGAGACGGACGGCTGGAACGTCATGGCCACGGTGTCGGCGAGCGACCACCGCGAACTGCGCGGCGACCAGCGCGACTTCGTCAACACCTTCCAGCCCGATCGCGGCGTCTCGGTCGACACGCGCGGCACGCCGTTCGCGACCATCTTGCCGCTCGGCGTCGGGCCGAACACGCCGCTCGGCACGATCATGAACACGGCGGCGACCTCGCCGTTCCTGCCGGGCAGCACCACCATCCGCGCGTCCGGTGGCATCAACCCGCTCGACCTCCCGGGCGGTGGCGGCTGCAGCCAGATCGATGGCCAGGCCGCCTACGACACCCGGCTCTGGAACTTCCCGGAAGCCGAGTACGCCTGCGCCTGGGACACCGGTCGCGCCGCGGTCCTGCAGCAGCCCATCAAGACCCTGAACTTCGTCGGTCGCGGCGTGGCGCGCTTCGGTGAGCATGAGCTCGCGGCGGAGCTCACGGGCTCGACCGCGGATTCGGCAAAGCGGTTCTCGAACCTGCAGATCACTCCGAACACCACCACCCAGAACTACGCCTTCCCGCGCAACGCGACGTCGGCGGCGGTCTACGACCGTGTGTTCAACCAGTTGGTCGCGGTCTTCCCGACGCTCGAGGCGCGGCGCGGCCTGCCGATGTCCTACCGCTGGCGCTGCATGGAGTGCGGCCGCCGCGAGATCGAGACCACCACCGACACTTTCCGCGCCTTCCTCGGCGCCGACGGTCCGTTGCCGCTCGAAGGGTGGACCTATCGCACCGGCGTGTCGCACGCGTTCAGCGAGTCGGAGTCGCAGCTCGGTTCCGGCTACTACTACCGCAACACCACGCGTGACGCCTCGGGCAACATCATCGCCAACGGCATCATCGACGCGCTCAACACGGGCGTGATCAACGTCTTCCTCCGTCCGGGCGAGACGCAGTCCCAGGCCGCGCTCGACCTGCTTAAGGGCGCCTCGGCGGAGGGCGTGATCCTCTACGGCGGCAAGTTCTCGGTGACGCAGGTCGACGCGTCGGCCTCGGGTCCGCTGTTCGCGTTGCCGGCCGGTGACGTGCTCGCAGCGGTCGGCGTCGATTGGCGCCGCGAGGAATACAAGTTCAACGGTGACCAGCGCGCCGCGGCGGCCCGTCCGGTCATCATCGCGGCCCCGTTCGACGACGGCAATGCGCTCGCCGGTGTGGAGCGCGACGTGAAGGCGGTGTACGCCGAGGTGATCGTGCCCATCGTCGCCGGGATGGAACTCGCCGGTGCCTTGCGCCGCGACGATTACGACGGTTTCGGCTCGACGACCAACCCGAAGATCACCCTGAAGTACCGCCCGATCGACGAGATCATGATGCGCGGGTCGTACAGCACGGGCTTCCGCGTGCCGTCCTTCAACCAGATCTACAACGCGTCGTCGACCGCGCTGTACTCCGGCCGTGATCTTGCCGATCCGGGCAAGTGCCCGGGCGGCCGCCCGGATGCGACCAAGCCCGAGTGCGCGGTGGTGCAGCCGAACGTCATCAACGGCGGCAATCCGGAACTCGGCCCCGAGGAATCGGACCAGTTGAGCTTCGGCATGGTCTTCCAGCCCACCGGCGACTTCAACATGTCCATCGACTGGTGGCGCATCAACCGTACGGGCACGTTGCAGATCCTCACGCTGCAGCAGTTGGCCGCGAACTACTCCACCTTCCAGAACCGCTACATCCGCGATGGCGCCGGCAACCTCCTCGCGATCGACCAGCGTGTGGTCAATGCGGGCGAGAGCAAGACACAGGGCATCGACGTCACGATGGCCTTGCGCGGCGAGGCTTGGGGCGGCAGTTGGCGCGCCGGGCTCGACGGCACCAAGATCCTCGAGAAGCGGTCCAAGGTGGCCCCCAGCCTGCCGTTCGGGCCGAGCGAGGTCGGCGCGTTCACCTTCGCGGGCGATCTCGGCCTCGAGTGGAAGCACAACGCGTTCTTCTCCTTCACGCGCGGCGACTGGAGCGCGTCCTTCTCGCAGCTCTACCGCTCGGGCTACCGCAACCAGGAACTGCCGGGCGTCACCGCAGGCATCGTCTCGCCGCCGGCGGTCGACCGCCGCGTCGACAGCTACATCACCCACAACGCGTCGGTGACCTGGCGTGGCATCGACGGCCTGTCGGTGACCGCGGGCATCAAGAACCTCTTCAACGAGGATCCGCCGTTCGCCATCACCTACGACAGCAACACCGGCGCCGGCAGCACCTGGGAACCGCGCGTCGCCGACCCGCGCAACCGCAGCTTCACGCTGCTCGCGGAGTACCGCTTCTGACGGCAGCCCTGCGGTGAGCGCCCTCCGGCTGGCGGCGGGGCAGGTCGATGAATTCTTCGGGCGCGGTTGGGTCCTGTTGCCGGGACTCTTCCGCGCCCCGGAACTCGCACCGGTGCGCGCCGCCTTCGAGCGGCTGCACGCGACGGCGCAGCGGCTGCGCAGCACCCAGGACCACGACGGCGCGCGATTCGTCCTCGCCGACCGCGGCGATGAGGTCGTGGTGCAGCGTGTGGTCTGGGCGGGCGGCGCCGAGCCCGCGCTGCTGTCGCTCAGCGCCGACGCGAGGCTGGTCGGGCCCGCGCTGCAACTGCTCGGCAGCGACCACTGCGAACAACTGCTCTGTCAGGCGCACTTCAAGATGCCGGGCGACGGCGTGTCCTTCGACTGGCACCAGGACATCCAGCACCGGGACAAGGGTCCCGGGACTTGGCGCGACCTGAACGGCCGCGGCTCCTACGTCCAGACGCTGCTCGCGGTGGACGACATGCGCGCGGACAACGGGCCGCTGCAGTTCGTGCCGCAGGATGCCGTGCGCACCGATGCGCAGGGCCGCCTGCGCGACACGCCGTTCGACTACGGCACGCCGATGGGTGCGGGGGGCGGCGACACCGTCGATGCCTCGCGGGCCGAGACGATCATCGGCGAGGCCGGGTCCGTGATCCTGTTCGGCCCGTACGCCGTGCATGGCAGCACCGCCAACCATTCGGCCCTGCCGCGCCGCGTGCTCATCAACGGCTATGCCTATCCGGGCGCGAACGGGCGCGTGTACCCGGGCGCAGGCTCCGGACGTCGCCTGCCGTCTGCGGTCGTGCCGGCCGCGGCCGGCTGAGCGCAACCGATGGGCGCGTCCTATTTCCACGCGCTCGATTGGCTGGTCGTCGCCGCGTACTTCGCGCTCGTCTGGTTGATCAGCCATCGCGCGCAGGGGCGC
>Ga0315903_10001625_pt1 | contig 34208 bp, 35 predicted proteins | sample LakEriMetagenome_7_FD_203524 | JGI IMG/M metagenome (GOLD analysis project Ga0315903, IMG submission 203524) | Freshwater fungal communities from buoy surface, Lake Erie, Ohio, United States - Buoy 2 MA119 | ecosystem: Environmental > Aquatic > Freshwater > Lake | place: USA: Lake Erie, Ohio...
TGGTTGCATTGGCCGCGAACAGACCGCTGACCTTATCGGCGACAAGACTCGGGGAATAAGTTGGCCGTCCGCCATCGCGCTGTTCGCTTAAGGCGGCAAAGCCGGACGCGGCTTGAATCAGGTCGTCGTAAGCCTGCCGCTCGCCATAGGCGCCGCCCGCGCCAAATCCGGCGCAGTGGATATAGACGATATTGGGGTTGATCGCCTTGACCGCCTCATAACCAAAACCAAGCCGCTCGACCCCTGCCATGCGAACATTATGGATGAAGACATCGGCCTCCTCCAACAACGCTTCGAGAACGGCTTTGTCATCCGGCTTTTTGATGTTGAGGTTGATGGCTTTTTTGTTGCGGTTGAGCGCAGTGAAAATCGGACCATGTTGTTTGGTAGGCGAATCGCCGCCATGGCGCATCATGTCGCCTGGCGTATTGCCCTCACTATTTTCGATTTTGATTACCTCAGCGCCCAAATCGGCCAATTGCACAGTTGCATAAGGGCCAAGCACAACTGTAGCCATATCTACGACCTTAATGCCCTTCAACGGCCCGGTCGGTTCTGTGTCCCATGTCAATTTCGGCCATTTCGCCATGCGCGCTCTCCTTATCTCTTGCATAGCCTGCTAGCATATTTAAGCGTGCAGTTAAGAGATAATCGGGAGACCAAAATGGCCAATTTTGATGCGAGCGCGCCAGTAATCATTGGTGTAGGTGAATCCAGTCGGAAGACCGTCGCTGGCGAATGGCCCGCCCCTCGTGATTTGGCCGGCGCCGCTATCAAGTTAGCCCTTGGCGACACTGGGCAACCGCAAGCCGTTGCCGTTGCAATCGACACCATCGCCGCTATTCGGACTTTTGAGGATAGCGGCGTCAGCCTGGGCACGGGATCTCCCGATAACACACCTGAAGCCTTTGGCGCAGCGGGCGGGATTACTGCAAAACGTCTGATCTATGCCGATGTCGGCGGACAAAGTCCGCAGGCGATGTTGAACGAGCTGGCAGGTGACATAAGGCGCGGCACCTGCGACATGGCGGTGTTGGCCGCGGCTGAAGCCACTGGCACTGCCAAGCGCGCCCGCAAGGCCGGCGTGACATTGGACTGGGGTTTGGCGTCGGACACGCCGTTCGATAACCGCCTGTCGACCTTTCCGATTTTGAGCCGTACAGAAATCCGCCATGGCATTATTTCCATGCCGCTGGCGTATAGCCTGATTGAAAATGCGCGGCGGATGGCGTTGGGATTGAATGCCGATGCATATGCACACGAAATGGCGGCCTTATGGTCTGCCTTTTCGGCAAAAGCCGAAACACGTACGCATGCACAATTCCCCGGTTTCCGATCCCCCGAAGCGCTGCAAAGTGATGACAATGCCAATTATCCGCTGACCGACATCTATCGTCGCTGGTATGTCGCGCAGGATGCGGTCGACTTGGGCGGCGCAGTCATCCTGACCAGCGCTGGCAAGGCTCGCGAATTGGGCGTGCCGCAAGATAAATGGGTGTGGTTGGCGGGCGCAGCCGAAGCGGCAGAGCCACCCTTGTCCGAGCGCGCGGTCATTCATCGTTCCGCTGCTTTGGATTTTGCAATCCCTGCGGCGCTGGATCAAGCGGGCCTCGCGGCGGCGGAACTTGGCCCAGTGGATATTTATAGCTGTTTTCCCTGTGCGGTTTTCGCAGCGGTGGACAGCATGCAAGATGCAGGCCGAGCGCTTCGTGACTATACCCTCACAGGCGGCCTCAGCTTCTTTGGTGGGCCAGGCAATGGCTATGGCATGTATAACATCGCCGCAATGGTCGACGCGTTGCGCCATGATGGATCCAAGCCCGCCTTGGTTACAGCCAATGGTGGTGTGATGTCGAAGCAGGCGGTTGGCATTTATTCAGCTACGCAGCCAAACATCGCCTGGTCCGGCAATGTGGCAAAGGGCTATGCGCCAACGCCGGTGGCGTTCGATGATACGCCCAACGGCAAGGCGCGGGTGCGTAGCTTTGTGCGGTCAGCGGGTAAGGACGGTTTTGGCCCAGCAACATTGTTGCTGGAAACCGAAGGCGGCGCGCGTGCCATGGCAGTGATGGACGGTCCTGTGGATGCCGACCTTGGCAACGCGGTCGTGCAGGTCACCGCGGGCGAAAAACGCCATATTGCGACATTTGTCCGATAATCTGTGGTTCATCCTGCTGGGTATATGATATGCTGCTCGCGTGATCCGGAGAAATTCGATGCATATGCTTAAACTGGTCGCCTTTGGCCTTCTGTTGACTTTGGTCGCTGCGTGCGGCCAAGTAGATAGCACCCCAAAGCCGCTGACCGAAAAACAGAGCGCGGTCTTGATGAAAGAACTGAACGGCAAGGTCGCGGGCAAGCCGGTAAATTGCATCAGCGACTTTAACGGCACCAATACGATCCGCGTGAGTGACAATATCCTGCTTTATCGTGTGTCAGGCCGTTTGGTGTACCAAAACAATTTGCGCTCTGCTTGCAGCGGACTGGCGCGTGACGATGACATCATCGTGTCCGAACAATTTGGTGGCCAAAAATGCAAAGGCGACATCATCCGCCTCGTGGACCGCACCAGCGGCATCACTGGCGGCGTATGTAGTCTCGGGGAATTTGTGCCCTATCGTTTGGAAAAGACGACAGGCTAGTTGTACTGCATGCGACAAGCGGTTCTTGTTCGGGGGGCAATGGCTGCGCACTTGCGACTTCGCCTCTAGGCTGGCAAAGGGACGCTTCTAACCGCAGTTGAAAGCAAGATAATCCATGTCCGAGATGATCCGTGTCACCCTTCCCGATGGCTCCGCCCGTGAAGTTGCGCGTGGCACTACCCCTGCGGATATTGCCGCCGCAATTGGTCCCGGCCTTGCCAAGGCGGCGCTTGCGGCACGGGTGGATGGTGAATTGCGCGATATCATGCGTCCGATTGAGGCCGACGCTGAGCTGGCGTTGGTAACTGTCCGTGATGAGGCGGATGCGCTTGAGCTCGCACGCCATGATTTTGCGCATGTCTTGGCAGAGGCGGTGCAGACGCTGTTTCCCGGTACGCAAATCACTTTTGGTCCATCGACCGATGACGGTTTTTATTATGACGTGATGGCGCCGGCCACGCGCGGGCCGTTCACGATGGATGATCTGCCCGCGATTGAGGAGCAAATGCGTTCCATAATCCGGGCCGATAAGCCGCTGCGCCGCGAAGTCATGGCGCGCGATGCGTTGATCGCCACATGGCAGAATGCCGGTGAAAGCTTCAAGGCCGAATGGGTGGCGGAGCTGCCGGAAGGCGAAGAGCTTTCGGTCTATTGGTCGGGCAATGACTGGATGGACATGTGCCGCGGTCCGCATTTGGCGTCGACGGGCAAGCTTGATCCTGCCGCGTTTAAGCTGACGCGCGTAGCCGGTGCCTATTGGCGCGGTGACCAGAACAACCCGCAGCTGAGCCGCATTTACGGCACCGGCTGGTTGAACAAAAAGCAGCTTGACGCGCATCTGCTTCGTCTTGAGGAGGCCGCAAAGCGCGACCATCGCCGTCTGGGTCAAGACATGGACCTGTTCCATTTGCAGCAAGAAGCACACGGATCGGTATTCTGGCATCCCAATGGCTATCTGATCTGGCGCGAACTTGAGGCCTATATGCGCCGCGCGATTGATGGCGCTGGTTATAAGGAAGTCAAAACGCCGCAGGTGATGGACGCGCGGCAGTGGGAACAATCAGGGCATTGGGGCAAATATCGCGCCAATATGTTCGTCATCCCCGACGAAGTACCCAATGTCGATGACGAAGGCCCCGTGATTTCGGGTGATGCCGATTGGATGGCGCTGAAGCCGATGAACTGTCCAGCACATGTTCTCATCTTCCGTCAGGGCATTAAATCCTATCGTGACCTGCCGTTGCGCATTTATGAAAATGGTTGCTGCCATCGCAATGAACCGCATGGCGCTTTGCATGGCCTGATGCGCGTGCGTCAGTTTACGCAGGATGATGCGCACATCTTCTGCCGCGAAGACCAGATAGTCGAAGAGGTGCAGGCGTTCTGCGCGCTCGCGGACCGGGTCTACAAGGAATTTGGTTTTACCTATTCGATCAAACTTGCACTCCGCCCCGAACAACGGTTCGGTTCAGATGCGGATTGGGACAAGGCGGAGAACGAGCTGCGCGATGCCGTGGTCCGTGCTGGCCTTGCGACCGCCGAATTTGGTTGGGAAGAATTGCCAGGCGAAGGGGCGTTTTATGCGCCAAAGTTGGAATGGCACCTGACCGACGCTATTGGCCGCACATGGCAGGTGGGCACGATTCAGTCGGACCGCGTGCTGCCCGAGCGGCTAGATGCAAGCTATGTTGGCGAGGATGGCGCGCGTCATCGCCCAGTCATGCTGCACCGTGCAATTTTCGGCAGCTATGAACGCTTTATTGGCATCTTGATCGAACATTATGCAGGCCGGTTCCCCGTCTGGCTTGCGCCTGTGCAAGCGGTGGTCGCGACGATCACGTCCGAGGCTGATGGCTATGCGCATGACGTCACCGCGAAGCTGAAGGCGGCGGGCATTCGTGTCGAGGCAGATACGCGCAACGAGAAAATCAATTACAAGGTGCGCGAACATAGCGTCGCCAAGGTGCCGCACTTGCTTGTCGTTGGCATGCGCGAGGCCGAAGAAGGCAAGGTTGCGATCCGTAGCCTTGGCTCGGATGGCCAACGTATCATGACACTGGACGAGGCGATGGCTATGCTGTCGCATGAAGCCACGCCGCCGGATTTGCGTTAAGACGATCTTTAAGGAGATGGTGATGAAAAGACTTCCATTAACACTTGCTGCCCTAGTTTTCTTGGCCGCGTGCCAGCAACCTGCTGCGGATGAAAGCGCCGCGACACCAGCAGCAAAGGCAGATGCGAACGCCAGCTACAACGCGGCGCAAAAGGCCTATGCCGCGGCCAATGACAAGATGCATTCGGGTATGGGCAATATCAATGCCGATGCCGATGTCGCGTTTATGCAAGGCATGATCCCGCACCACATGGGCGCGGTTGATATGGCGAAGGTTGCACTGGAGCATGGCAAGGACCCCGAAGTGCGCGCGCTTGCGGAAAAGGTCATCGCCGCGCAAGAAGCCGAGATGAAGGAAATGCAAGCATGGCTCGACAAAAGGGGCGTAGCTGCGGAAAAACCACTGACCGCGGCTGACCATGCCGCCATGGGGCACTGAACATTCAAGACCTGATTGGAATCGCTGCGGTGGAATTATTGCTATTGGCGGCAATAACGTTCGGCGCTGCCTATATTCGCGGGCTGACCGGTTTCGGCATGGCCATCATTCTTGTGCCTTTGTTTGGGTTGATCGTGAAGCCGGGTGATGCTGTGGTCATCGCCATACTGCTACAGGTGTTGATTGGGCCTGTCGGCTTGAAAGTCATTTACGCCGACGCCCACCGGCAAAGTGCTTTGATGATTGCGGCCTTCGCCATGTTGGCAACACCGCTGGGGATATGGCTGCTGATGCACACTAGCCCGGATGTGGCGCGGCTGATGATAGCTGCTATCGCCATTGGGGCTTTTGTGCTCGTGCTGCTGCCGCAAAGGGGTGAGCTTCGCCCCGGGCCAAAGGAAACCGCGCTGACGGGAATAGCCTCAGGCATCTTAACCGGTTTTGCCGCCATGCCCGGGCCGCCCGTCGTGCCCTTTTATCTGCGGCAACCGATCCCGCCCACGGAAGCCAGAGCATCGATGATGCTAGTGTTTTTCGCCACCGCAATTGCGGGCACGATATCGGCTTTTGCCCTGGGTCTGGCAGATGCGCGCTTGTTGTGGTTATCGCTGTTGTTGTTTCCCTCGGTGCTGTTGGGCAATTGGCTTGGCGGGAAATCCTTTGGCAGGGTGCCGCCGACTATATGGCGCAGTTTTGTCGCTTGTGTTCTTGGCCTCGCCGGGCTTTCGGCCATTTTGCGCGTATTAAATTAAACCTTACTTTCCGAATTTACGCTGCGTTTTGCCATAACGCATTTTGCGCGTGCCAGGCTGACCTTCGGTAGCGCGGCCTTTTGGCGCAGCGACATGTTGCTGGTGTGGCAGTCCAAGCTCGGTTGCCTCCAGCGACCGGATTTCGTCACGCAGACGGCCCGCCTCCTCGAACTCCAGGTCGGCAGCAGCAGCGCGCATCTTCTTTTCCAGATCGTCAATATATGCCCGCAAATTATGCCCGACGAGATTGTTGGTACCATCGGCATCAATTTCAACAAGCACGGAATCGCGGCTTGCGGTATCGGCGACGATGTCATGGATGTCGCGCTTGATTGTGGCCGGTGTTATCCCATGTTCAACATTGTAAGCATGCTGCTTTTCGCGGCGGCGGTCGGTCTCGCGAATGGCGCGTTCCATGCTTCCTGTCATACGGTCGGCATATAGGATCACGCGGCCTTCAACATTGCGCGCCGCGCGGCCGATTGTCTGGATTAACGATGTTTCGCTGCGCAAGAAGCCTTCTTTGTCGGCATCTAATATCGCAACCAGCCCGCATTCGGGAATATCGAGACCTTCCCGCAGCAAGTTGATACCCACCAGCACATCATACACCCCGCGTCGTAAATCGCGGATCAGTTCAATGCGCTCCAGCGTTTCGACGTCGCTGTGCATGTAGCGCACGCGCAGCCCGGCCTCATGCATGAACTCGGTCAGATCCTCCGCCATTCGCTTGGTCAGCGTGGTGACCAATGTGCGGAAACCGGCTTCTGCCGTTTTGCGGCATTCATTGATGCAGTCCTGCACCTGGTCTTCGACAGGCTTGATCTCAACTGGTGGGTCGATAAGGCCCGTTGGGCGAATGACCTGTTCGGCAAAAACACCGCCCGATTGCTCCATCTCCCACCCGCCCGGCGTTGCTGACACGCACACCGTTTGCGGGCGCATAATGTCCCATTCGTTGAAGCGCAGCGGTCGGTTATCGATGCAAGAGGGTAGGCGGAAACCATACTCGGCCAAGGTCAGCTTGCGTCGGTGGTCGCCTTTGGCCATTGCGCCGATTTGCGGCACCGTCTGGTGGCTTTCATCAACGAACAAAAGCGCATTGTCGGGCAAATATTCAAACAAGGTTGGCGGCGGCTCTCCGGGTAAGCGCCCCGTAAGAAAGCGGGAATAATTTTCGATGCCAGCGCAAGAACCCGTCGCGGCAATCATCTCGAGATCGAAATTGGTCCGCTCTTCTAACCGCTGCGCCTCGAGCAATTTTCCTTCGCCCACCAGTTCCTTCAATCGTTCGGTCAGTTCAAAACGGATTGCTTCGCTGGCCTGCTTCATAGTTGGCCCAGGGGTGACATAATGGCTGTTGGCATAGACGCGTACGCTATTCAGCTTCGCGCCGGTGTGGCCGGTTAGCGGGTCGAACTCGGCAATTTCCTCAATCTCGTCACCAAAAAAACTGATGCGCCACGCGGTATCTTCATAATGCGACGGGAATATTTCGAGATTGTCGCCGCGCACCCGGAAATTGCCGCGCGCAAAGCCCATGTCGTTGCGTTTATACTGCAGCGCGACCAGCTTGCGGATCAATTCACGTTGATCCACGCTCTCGCCCTTTTTCAGATCGAAAATCATCGCCGAGTATGTTTCGACCGATCCGATGCCGTAAATGCAAGATACCGATGCGACGATAATCACATCATCGCGTTCCAACAATGACCGGGTCGCCGAATGGCGCATTCGGTCAATTGCCTCGTTTACGCTGGATTCTTTCTCAATGTAGGTATCGCTGCGCGGGACATAGGCCTCGGGCTGATAATAATCATAATAAGACACGAAATATTCGACGGCATTGTCGGGAAAAAAGCTTTTAAACTCGCCGTACAACTGCGCCGCCAATATTTTGTTTGGCGCAAGGATAAGCGCTGGACGCTGCAATGCCTCAATTACCTTGGCAACGGTGAAGGTCTTGCCCGACCCGGTGACGCCCAGCAGAACCTGATTCTTTTCCCCTGTCAGTGCCGTGTCGACAAGTTCGCGAATGGCCGTTGGCTGGTCGCCAGCCGGCGCGTAATCCGAAACGATCTTAAACGGTCTGCCACCTTCTAACTTGGAAGGGCGTTCGGGACGGTGCGGGGTGAAGGTGCCAACTGTGTCCGGTTCTTCCAACCCACGGCGGATTATGAGCTCTGCCATATACGCTTTATGTGCTTTGCACGCAGCAAGGGCAAGGGGCGTGCGTCGGAATGCGGACTAATGCACCCAATTTACTTTCCTATCCGGCAGATATCTTTTTATCGCTGTTGCCTTTTGGGGGATGCGGCGACACAAATATGGTCGAGAGAAGTGAGGAGGTGCGTCGTTGTTTAAATTTTTCCTTCTGAGCGCAGCTACGCTGGCATTATCTGCATGTTCGGGCAATGGGGCCGACGCCAACGCAGATAAGGACGGCAATGGCGTAATCGATGGCCAAAAGCGCGCAGCCGCAATGGACAATGATGCGTTCATTCCGATGAAGGCTGGGCTTTGGGAAACCAATTTCGTCTTTTCGGACATCAATGTTCCGACATTGGGTAAAACCGAAAAGCAGCAGATCATGGATAAAATGTCGAAAAGAACTTCCAGCCAAAGCTGCTTAACCGATGGCGAAGCCAAAAAGCCAGCAGCGGATTTCTTTGTCGGTAATGGCGCCGAAAAATGCGTTTACGAGGCGTTCGATGTTTCCGGGCAAAATGTACGCATGAAATTGTCTTGCAGCATGGATAGCATGGGCCGTGTAGACACGGAACTTACCGGTGTCATGGGCAAAACCGAATTCAACTATGACAGCAAGGTTGAAGTTCGCCTGCCGATTGTCGGCAAGGTCGCGATGCAGGGCAAGGCAAGCGGCAAATATATGGGGGACTGTCCAGCGTCATGATTTATTTACGCAACACATGGTTAGTCTGCGCAACGCTTGCGGTAGTGATGGCCTTCGGATGGTCAGAGCCCAGCCGTGCGGAAACGCTGTTTCGCCAAACCGTTATCCGGCCTGCAATGGTCAAAGTCGATTTCACATCGGACAGCATCACCCTCGCGACAGTCGAGGGCGATGCCGGCGTTGCCGGGCGGGTGGTGACCATAGATGACCCGGCTCGGGTCGCGTCTATTTCGAAACTGGTGGTCGCCATCGGCGTCATGCGGCTTGTCGAGCAAAGCAAGCTTGATCTCGATCGCGACGTGAATGACTATCTGGGTTGGCGGGTCCGCAACCCGGCTTTTCCGGATGCACCAATTACCTTACGCGCCTTGTTATCGCATCAAAGCGGTTTGCGTGACTCTGTGGACTATATCGTACCATTGGATGGCAGCCTTGAGGCCGTACTTGCTGACCCAAAGGCATGGGAACTGGGCCACGCGCCGGGCATATATTTTGCTTACGCCAATATCAATTCGCCTTTGATTGCGGCGGTAATGGAAGGCGCAACGGGCGAACGGTTTGACCGGCTGATGGCGCGGCTGGTATTGACGCCGCTCGGTTTGGATGCCTGTTATAATTGGGGTGCCGGGTGCAGCGACGGGCGGCGCGCGGAAGCGGTCACATTGTTGCGCCCCAATGGAGACCTTGCGCTTGATGCACCGATGCATGATGCTGATCCATGCGCGGTCTACCCGGCCAGCGACGGCAGTTGCGACGTTGATAAGCTCTACAAGTTTGGCCGCAACGGGTCTGCCTTCAGCCCGCAAGGCGGCTTGCGTATTTCGGCACGTGATTTGGTAAAAATTGGTCAATTGCTATTAGGCGATGGCGCGCCGTTATTGTCGCCGAAAAGCTTTGCCGAGATGGTTGGTCCGGTCTGGACATTTGACGGCAAAAATGGCGATGATGATAAAGGCTATTATACAGGCTATGGCCTTGGCGTGCATTGGTTAACCGACAAGGCGGGCAATCGCTGGTTCGGTCATGTAGGGGAGGCGTATTCGCTACGCGCAGGCTTTTGGATCAACCCCGCCGAACGCAGGGGCTTTTACCGCTACGTGACTATGGTTGATGAATTTTCGACGGTCGGGCATTGCTTTGACCGGTGCCCATGATAGCGTGGGCAACATATAACGGAAAACTGAAATAATTGGGGGAAATAAGATGATGAAGCGGTCTATTTTTGGCGCATTATTGGCCAGCGCATTGGTCGTAACGCCAGCTGCCGCGCAGCCAGACTACGCAGACTCGATCAAGGCCGATTATGACAAGTCGCTGGCGAGTCTGTGGGACCATTTCCATCGTAACCCCGAATTGTCATTCCGCGAATTCAAAACCTCCGCGTGGATGGCGCAGGAACTGCGCGCTGTCCCCGGCATGGTTGTCACCGATAAGGTTGGCGGTACTGGCGTTGTCGGCATGTTGAAAAACGGTGATGGGCCAGTCGTTCTTGTCCGCGCGGATATGGACGGCCTACCTGTGCAAGAACGCTCCGGTCTTGCCAATGCGTCCACAGTGAAACAGGTCGGGGTCGATGGCCTTGAAATGCCTGTGATGCATGCGTGCGGCCATGATGTGCATATCACTTCATTGGTAGGTACCGCACGCCAGCTGGCGCGTATGAAGGATCGCTGGAAGGGAACGGTATTGTTCATCGTTCAGCCTGCCGAAGAACGCGTCGGCGGCGCAAAGGCGATGATCGAGGATGGGCTCTACACTCGTTTTCCAAAGCCGGATTATGCATTGGCCTTCCATGTCGCGGCAGAACTTGAAACTGGCAAAATCTCCGCATCAGAAGGCATTCAATATTCGTCGGCGGACAGCGTCGATATCCGCGTTCCCGGCATTGCCACTCATGGCGCCGCACCCCATTTGGGCCGCGATCCAGTCTATATAGCCTCGCAAATCGTTGTCGGTCTGCAATCGATCATCAGCCGGGAAAAGGGACCATTGGACCCTGGCGTGATTACCGTCGGTGCATTCCATGCCGGGACAAAGCATAATATCATCTCCGAATATGCCGATTTGCAAGTAACGGTGCGGTCTAACAGTCAGGCGGTACGCGATCAGCTCATTACCTCCATTGAACGCGTTGCCAAGGGCATTGGCGCAGCACACGGCTTGCCGCAGGACAAGTTGCCCATCGTCACCGTTACGGAAAGTACGCCGGTCACGGTCAATGACGGCGCGCTTGCCCGCCGTTTAAATGGAGCTATCGCCAATGCCTTGGGTAAGGATGTGGTGACACCATTCCGACAGACGGCCATGGGCGCCGAAGACTTCGCCTTTTTCGTCGATCAGAAGCATGGCATTCCGGGCTATTATTTTGCCGTTGGCGGGAGCAATCCTGCATGGATAGCCGCTGCCAAAAATGGCGGAAAGCCAGTGGCGGGCCACCATTCGCCTTTGTTCAAAATTGATCCGGAACCATCCGTGCGATTGGGGGTTGAGGCAACAACGGCTGCTGTGCTGGATTTGCTTGGACCAAGCAAAAATTGAACGGCTGGACCGGATAGGTGCAGGGAAACCTTTATGGCGCGCAAAATTCGTGATCATTACGAACCTGATGATGCGTCGGCTGAACCAGAATTAAGCTGCTGGCTCTGCGCGCGCCCAATGGGCAATGTGACCGAATGGCATCATCCTGTGCCCAAAAGCCGGGGCGGGAAGGAACGGCAACCGGTGCACCCAATCTGCCACCGGACCATCCACGCCAATTTCACCAACAGCGATCTCGAAAAGCGCTTCGCCACTATCGACGCTTTATTGGCGCATGACGAAATCAGGCGGTTTGTCGACTGGATAGCCAACAAACCGCCCGACTTTAACGCACCGACCAAAGACCGGCGTTAATCAATAGTGTACAGGCGAAAGCCTGGCGCTTTACCGCGACGCATCTGATTGTCCGTCATCCTTGGTCTTCCAGAGGGAAAACAGGATGCCGCCCAAGATAAGGCCGAAGGTGACGCCAAGGCTCAACACCGGCGGGAATTTGTCTCCATCTAGCAGGAAGTCTGAGACGAAAATCTTTGAACCAATGAAGACCAAAACAAGCGCCAGAGCGTATTTGAGATAATGGAAGCGATGGACCATCGCTGCCAACGCAAAATACAAAGCGCGCAGGCCCAATATGGCCATGATGTTGGATGTATAGACAATGAAGGTATCGGTGGTGATTGCAAAGATCGCGGGCACCGAGTCCACAGCAAACACGAGGTCAGCTAGGTTGATGACGACCAGCGCCAAGAACAATGGCGTGGCTGCACGCACCATCTTGCCCGTCTTCTCGTCAGGCACCTTGACGAAAAACTTCTCGGCATGAAGCTCCTTTGTCACCCGCATATGAGTCGAGATATATTTTACGACTGGGTTCTTAGCGACGTCCATTTCCTGATCACCAGTGAATAGCATCTTGATGCCAGTACCGACGAGGAAGATCGCGAAAATATAGAGCGTCCAATAATATTCCTGCACAATGGCAGCACCTGCCGCGATCATTAAGCCACGCAATACAATGACCGCGATAATACCCCATAAAAGCGCACGATATTGATATTTGCGCGGTATTGCGAAAAAGGTGAATATCAGGCTGATGACAAAGACGTTGTCAATCGACAGCGCCTTTTCGATGAAAAAGCCCGTGTAATATTTCATGCCCATGTCGGCGCCTTTTTGGAACCAGACCCACAGGCCAAACAGCAGTGCAATGCTGATGTAGAAAGCCGACAGCTTCAGGCTCTCGGCGATACCCATTTCCTTGTCCTCTTTATGCAGGATGCCAAGGTCAAAAGCCGTGAGCGTGATAACAATGCTCAGAAAAGCGAGCCAAAACCAGACTGGTGTCCCCAACCAATCCATTGTCAAAAATTCCATGAAATATTCCCTGTTTTACCTAATGTCGCGCGCCACGCGGTCGAAAACCCGCGTGGCGCGCAAGTTAAAATTTTAGATTTTTCTAAGCCGCAATGCCCCCCGCAACGGGGCTTTTGCATGGCTCTCAAGCCGATCTTTGATCGCCAGCTTAAGCCGCTTCAGTTTTTGAATGCGGAACATATCGGGCCAGCGCCGGGTAATTTCGGCGCGTAACTCGCGATCAATCTTCTGGTGATATTGCAACAATCGGAATGACGAAAATGTCATAGCTCATCCTCTTTGAACATTGTTTAAGTTCAATCGGATGTTCCGGGCATGGTTTAGCGTATTTCGGGGGTATGTGAAGACCGCCTGACCACTGCACCGGAAACATCCGATGCGGCCGACATCACGTTCCTTCCGAAGAAGCGAGCGTCAGAGGGGCCCGGTCCGCTTGGTTGTTATGGCGAGATTCAGTTCGAATTACAAGACGATTGCGACACACAAAACTCGACTCGTCGAGTTAATCCCTCAACAGGTCGTTGATTGCCGTCTTCGCACGGGTTTGTGCATCGACGCGTTTGACGATGACGGCACAGGATAAATTGGGTCCGGGGCTGCCATCAGGTAAGGGCTTGCCGGGGGTCGAGCCGGGCACCACGACCGAGTAAGCGGGGACGCGGCCAACAAATATCTCGCCTGTGGTGCGATCGATAATCTTACTAGTTGAGCTGATGAATACGCCCATGGATAGCACGGCGCCTTCTTCGACGATCACGCCTTCGACAACCTCCGACCGCGCGCCAATGAAGCAATTGTCTTCGATGATTACCGGCCCGGCCTGCAAAGGTTCCAACACGCCGCCAATGCCAACGCCACCGGACAAATGCACATTCTTACCAATTTGCGCGCAACTGCCGACGGTAGCCCAAGTATCGACCATTGTTCCATCGTCCACGCGCGCGCCAATGTTGACAAAGCTGGGCATCAGCACGACGTTTTTGCCGACATAGCTGCCATGTCGGGCGACGGCCCCGGGCACAACGCGGAAACCTGCATTGCGGAAACGTTCGGCATCCCAATCGCAGAATTTCGAAGGTACCTTATCATAAGCAGGCGCACCGGAGGCTCCGCCATCGACCAAAATATTGTCATTCAGGCGAAACGACAAAAGCACAGCTTTTTTCAACCACTGGTGAACCTGCCAACTGCCCGCCAGCTTCTCCGCAACGCGGTACGACCCATCATCTAAGCCAGCCAAAGCCGTCTGTACCGCGTCGCGCACTTCGCCTTTCGTGGTACTGGAAATGCCTTCGCGTGTGTCCCATGCGGCATCAATGATCGTGGCAAGTTGGTGGGTCATATCGTTCTTTCTATGGCCTGGATGGAGTAAAGCCATCCACTTACGTCGGTAATCTGATGATCGATAAATGGCTCGGTTTCGCTGCTGTCAGCTTCGATGTCGTGGTTCACCCAAATAGTTGTCATACCCAAGGCCTTTGCAGGACTGAGATTATGCGCTGAGTCTTCGACAAAAAGTGCGCGAGTGGGGTCAATATGGAGTTCAGTGCACAGCCTGTCGTAACTTGCGGATGCCGGCTTTGGTATATGCTGCATCCGGTGAATGTCGAATATATCTTCAAACACGCCATCAAGACCCCGCGCCATCAAAACCCGATACGCGTAAGGCGCATCTGCATTGGTGAAGATCAGCTTGCGTCCCGGTAAAGCTTCGATCTGGCTGCGGAGATCGGCGGCAGGCTGCAACAGACTCATGTCCACATCATGGACGAAATCGAGATATCCATGCGGGTCAACGCCATGTTCGGTCATCAATCCACCCAGCGTGGTTCCATATTTCTTCCAATAAGTATGCCGGATTTGGTGCGCAGCGTCTGAGCCGATGTTAAAATGCCGTTCAACATATAACGCAATTCTGTCCCGAACCTGCGCCATTATATTCGCCTCTGGCCCGTAAAGGGTAAGGTCTAGATCAAAAATCCAACTGTCGATATGTTCGAAACGCGAATGCATCCAGCTGCCTAGCCAGAAAAGCAGCTTTACTCAACGGGGACGTTACGATTAGCAAAAGCGAACTATGCTAAAAGTAAATTCAATCGCTGAAAGCGGTATCCTGATGGATGAACCCAGCTTTGGTCGTAAAATTGCAATTGGCAGTTCAGTCATTTTTGCGCTTGCGCTGTCGGCTTGCGGTGGAAACGACGTCCGCTCGACACCGCTGCCGGCCCCACCTTCGTCAGATTTGCCACCGGTGCCACCACCACCACCACCTCCTCCTCCCCCCCCTCCGCCACCACCGCCTCCTTCATCGCCCAGTTTTACAACCCCGGAGTATATCCAGTCAGACGGCCCAAGTTTTCATCGGGCTATTGCGGCTTATCAAGCAGGGGCCAGTGGGCGCGGGGTCACTGTTGGTGTAATCGATTCAGGGATTGACCAAAATAGCCATGAGTTTGCGGGCCGAATCCATGCGCAGTCGGGGGATGTAACAGGTGCCAATCGATCGCTTGGCGACGACGATGGTCACGGAACAAGCGTTTCGCGCGTTTTGGCTGCCGCCAAGGATGATCGAGATGTCCACGGTATAGCTTACAACGCCACAATATTGGCATTGCGCGCCGATCAAGCGGGAAGCTGCGCTCCGGCTGCTCAGGGTGTGGACGAAGCGGGGTGCTCGTTTCTCGATTCTGCCATTGCCGCTGGCGTTGACCGTGCTGTGGACAATCAAGCGCGTGTTATTAATATTTCGCTCGGTGGCGCAGGTGGCGCGAGTAGCGCGCTGCGAACCGCGATAAGTCGCGCGACATCGGCTGGCATTGTGGTTGTCGTGTCAGCGGGAAATGAGGCGGATGAATTAGATCCAGCATTTGACCCCAATAGCCCAAGTCCCTTTGCGCAAGCGTTATTGGCCAATGGCAATGGCCATGTCATCATCGCCACAGCCGTTGATGAGAATGGTGTAATAACAAAATTCAGCAATAGAGCGGGTGTTGCGCAGAACGCGGTGATTTCTGCGCTAGGCCAAAGCATTTGCTGCGAATATCGCAACGACACTATTTATCGCTTTGATGCGAATGGTGGGACCTCTGTGCGGGTGTATAATGGCACATCCTATTCAGCGCCACAGATCGCGGGTGCCGCAGCTTTGCTGGCGCAAGCCTTTCCGAATTTAACCGGCGCGCAGATTGTTAACCTGCTGTTGACGTCGGCGCGTGACGCCGGGGATGCAGGCACTGACGCGCTTTATGGACGCGGCATATTAGACATTGGCCGGGCCTTTGCGCCTGCGGGAACAACTTCGCTAGCTGGTACAAATACGGCTGTTGCACTGAATGGAAATGGCGGAACAACATCAACGTCCATGGGTGACGCCGCATTGTCTCCCATGTCCGCCAATGCGGTAGTGTTGGATATTTATGGTCGTGCGTATGACATCAACATTGCCGAAGGGATAAACCCAAGCGCGCCACGCCTTCGGCTGACGCCAGCTCTGGTGGATCAGGGTCGATCCGTTAGTGTATCGCGCGGAACAACCGAACTCGCCTTTTCCATCAGCGCCAGTAACGCCCGAAGCCCTCGCCTTTCGCCATTGCTTCTGTCTTCTGGACAGCAGGACCAAGCGCGTATTTTGGCGGGCCGCATCAGTGCCACCATCGCCCGCGACACACGGTTTAGCCTTGGTATCCGTCAAGCGGCTGCAGGCCAAGTCGTAGCATTGCAAGGCATGTTGGGGCCTGCGTTTCTGACCGCCACCGACGCGCAAATGGACGGCGGGTTCGAGCGCGCGCCGGGGCAGTCATTTGCGTTGCGTCATCAACTTGGGCGCTTCGGATTAACAGGAAGCGTTGAGGTAGGCGAAGCGCGTTTGTTCGAGCGCGGTGACGCAAGGTTTATGCGCCAGAGCCACAATCGCTATCCCTACTCCTCTGTCGGCGTGTCGCTAGACCGTCAGATTGGCCCTGCCAAATTCGCGGTTGGTGCAAATTGGATGCGTGAACACGAGACAGTTCTTGGCGCACGTTTCGCGCATTTCATTGGCCAAAATGGCGCGCGCAGTTTGTTTGTCGACGGCCGCGCTTATGTCACACTGAATGCGCCTTGGTTGCTTGGTGTAAGCTGGCGGCAGGGATGGACCAATGCCAATTCCGGGACGTCGCTAACGGCTCAAAGTGCGCTGCATAGCAACGCCTTTTCGCTGGATCTGTCGAGCGGCAATGTCCTGACTAGCCATGACCGAATTGCGTTCCGTATTGCCCAACCTTTGCGTGTCACCAACGGTGGGCTCGCGCTCAATCTACCGGTGGCGTATGATTATGCGACACGTGGGACGACATTTGCTGTCCGCCAGATTTCTTTGGCACCAAAGGGGCGGGAGATTGCCAGCGAGCTTGCGTGGAGCATTCCCATCAGTCGAGGCGATTTCTCATCGAACCTGTTTTGGCGGCAGGAGCCGGGGCATTTTAAAAACGCGCCCGATGATCTCGGCATTGTATTTCGACTGCAATTCGACTTTTAAACGGTAAAGCTCTCACCGCAGCCGCAACTTCCCGTCGCATTGGGATTGGTAAACACAAAGCCAGCAGCAAATTCATCCTCGACCCAATCCATGATTGAACCAACGAGATACAGCACGGAGCCGCCATCAATATACAACACGCCGCCCGGTGTTTCGATCTTTTCGTCGAACGCGACGGCCTTAGTCACATAATCGACTGAATAGGCAAGTCCTGAACAGCCTCGACGTGGCGTAGACAGCTTCACACCAATTGCATCTTCAGGTGCTTTGGCCATAAGTTCGGCAATTCGTGCTTCGGATGCTGCGGTGAGTATGACGGCGGCGGGCCGTGCGCGTGTTTTTACATCGGTCATAACATTCCAAGCTCCAGACGGGCTTCATCCGTCATATTGGCGGGGCTCCATGCTGGCTCCCACACCAAATTCACCTCGGCATCGCCAATGCCCGGAACTGCCCCGACGCGCAGCTCTACCTCGCCGGGCATCGATTCTGCTACGGGGCAGTGCGGAGTCGTCAGCGTCATGGCAACGACAGCATGGCCATCGTTAATCTCGACATTGTAAATCAGGCCAAGGTCGTAAATGTTCACCGGAATTTCAGGGTCATATATTTCCTTGAGCGCAGCAATCACAGCCTCGTACAAATCACCCTCGGGCTCACTTGGTACGGGCGCGGTAGGTTTTTGCGCGAGGAAGCCTTCGAGATAATCCTTCTTGCGTTCGACGCTCTCGCTTGCGACATCGATCCGCGCTTTGGGAGGCTTCTCTACACTATCGACTTCTTGTATGCGGATGTTCTCGTTCATCCAAAAATCCTCTTCACCCGTTCGAGGCCGCGCACCAGCGCCGCGACATCCTCGTCATTATTATAAATTCCAAAGCTCGCCCGCGCGGTGGCAGGTACGCCCAAATGGTCCATCAATGGTTGCGCACAATGATGGCCAGCACGAATGGCGACATTTTCTTCGTCCAATATTGTCCCGATGTCGTGCGGATGCACGCCCTCCATTGAAAAGGAGACAATCCCCGCCGATTGTTCAGGGCCGTATACAGTGATCGCGTTGTTCGCGCGCAAAGCATTGCGTGTCTGCGCGGCCAGCGCGCTTTCATGTGCGAATAATGCCTCTGGTCCAAAGCTATCGATGAAGTCGATGGCGGCGTGCAGGCCGATCACCTCGATGATCATCGGCGTCCCCGCCTCAAATCGCGCTGGCGCAGGGGCATAGGTAGTCTTTTCAAACGTCACCCGATCAATCATCGCGCCGCCGCCCTGATAAGGAGGCATGGCATTCAGCATTTCCGCCTGCGCCCACAAAACACCAACACCAGTCGGGCCATATAATTTATGCCCAGACATGACATAAAAATCGCAACCTAAAGCTGCCATATCCAGACGCATTCGGGGCGCAGCCTGACAGCCGTCAAGCAATAGCTTCGCGCCAACCGCATGGGCCGCATGCGCGGCACGCTTTGCGTCGAGCACTGAACCAAGCACGTTCGACACATGTGCGAGCGCAACCATCTTGTGCGTGGGTGTTAGATGGGACTCTAACCAGTCAAGATCGATCTGACCGTCCTTGGTCAACGGGCACACATCAATATGCGCGCCAACCTTCTCGGCAACCATCTGCCATGGCACTATGTTGCTGTGATGCTCCAGCTGGCTCAGCATGATGCGGTCGCCCGCCGTCAGGTTCGCTGTGCCCCAGCTATGCGCGACAAGATTAATGCCTTCGGTTGCACCCCGAATAAACACAATTTCATCGGCCGAAGCCGCACCCATAAATTGCGCTACACGGGCACGTGCTGCCTCAAACGCCACAGTCATATTCGCCGACCGTGCGTAAACGCCGCGATGGACGGTGGCGTAATCAACGCCGCCTGCACGCATCATCGTGTCGAGCACGACCTGGGGTTTCTGCGCTGTCGCGGCGGTGTCGAGATAATGCCAGTTGTTAGCGAGGCCCGGGAATTGGTCGCGAATGGATGAAGTGGCTTTCAGCATGTCAAAACACCGTCATGCTGAACTTGTTTCAGTATCCATCGTCCAACAGAGAAAGCAGGTACGAGAAGCAAAATAGACCCTGAAACAAGTTCAGGGTGACGACGATTTAGAGGGAAAAATGTTCTCACACCAATTCGCCTAATTTCTTTAACGCCGCTTCGGTCAGCATCTCTTCATCCACAGCGCCTTCAAACACACCAGCGACAAAGGCCTGCAGCATCAATTTTTTTGCGTCCGCTGGCGCAAGGCCGCGTGCTTGCAGATAGAATAGCCCCATTGGGTCCAATTCACCAATCGCGCAACCATGTGCGCATTTGACGTCGTCGGCGTAGATTTCGAGTTCTGGCTTCGCATTGGCAGTCGCACTGCGGTCGAGCAACATGGCCTTCACCGATTGCACACTGTCGGTCAGCTGCGCATCGCGCGCAACGGCGACCTTGCCCAGATAGGTTCCGGTCGCGGTGCCAGCGAGGACCGAACGCACGATCTGCGACGATGTTGCTTTGGGTTCGGCATGGGTGACAGTCGTGATGATTTCAAGCGTCTGCGTGTTGCCGCCAATTTGCACACCGCCGAGTTTGAAATCCGCGCCCTCATGCAATGTCACATTCAATTCAACGCGGCCATAATTGCCGCCGATGTTGAGGATATGGATGGCGGCTGTTGCACCCTTGCCAATGGCGATGTCGATTTGGTGGATGGATCCTGTCTCTTGAACAATCGTGCGCGCATAATGACCGCCTACGGGCACAATGATGTTTTCAGGCGTGGCTAGAGGCCACGCCGACTCTATGGCGGCAATGTCGCTGTAGCGCCAAGCTTCGTCGCGGCGGGTGGGCGCGGGCATGTTCAAGCAGCCAGTTCCTTATATCCGTCACGCTCGAGTTCCAGCGCGAGCTCAGGCCCGCCACTCCGCGTGATGCGCCCATCGGCGAGAACGTGGACAAAGTCCGGCTTCACATAATCGAGTAAGCGTTGATAATGGGTAATCAGCAACACGGCCTTGTCGGGCTTACGCATGATCCGGTTGATGCCGTCACCCACAATACGCAATGCGTCGATATCGAGCCCACTGTCGGTTTCATCAAGGATCGCGAGCGCCGGGTCGATGATGCCCATTTGCACCATTTCATTGCGCTTCTTTTCACCGCCGGAAAAGCCGACATTTACAGGGCGTTTGAGCATGTCCATATCCATGCCAAGCGCGCCTGCTTGTTCACGTGCCACCTTAAGGAATTCGGCGCCTGATAAAGGTGCTTCACCGCGGTGCTTGCGTTGCGCGTTCAATGCTTCACGCAGAAACTGGACATTCGATACGCCAGGAATTTCGACGGGATATTGGAAACCCAAAAACAACCCAGCCGCCGCGCGCTCATGCGGTTCGAGGTCGAGGAGGTTTTGTCCGTTAAATGTCACCTCACCGTCAGTTACTTCATAACCTGGGCGGCCGGACAGCACATAACCAAGTGTGGATTTTCCTGCACCATTCGGCCCCATGATCGCGTGGATTTCGCCCGCGTTCAGCGACAGTGTGAGGCCCTTAAGGATAGGCTTGTCGCCAACAGTGGCGTGGAGATTCGTAATTTGGAGCATGTTACTTCTTTTTTCCATCAAAGCTTTGTTCGGTCATTGAGCGCTGGCTGGTTTATCCAACCGACCCCTCAAGCGAAATTCCCAGCAATTTCTGCGCCTCCACTGCAAATTCCATGGGCAGTTGCTGTAATACTTCCTTGGCAAAGCCGTTGACAATCAACGTTACGGCTTCTTCGGCGTTCAGGCCGCGGGCTTGCGCGTAGAACATTTGGTCGTCGCTGATCTTACTCGTGGTCGCCTCATGCTCAATCTGCGCGCTTGGGTTACGCACTTCGATATAAGGCACGGTATGCGCGCCGCTTAAAGACCCCAGAAGCAAGGAATCGCATTGCGTGAAATTGCGCACGCCTTCGGCGTTTGGCGCGACGCGGACGAGGCCGCGATAGGTGTTGTTGCTATGCCCAGCGCTGATGCCCTTGCTGACAATGGTCGAGCGACTGCCTTTGCCATTGTGGATCATCTTGGTGCCAGTGTCGGCTTGCTGATAATTGTTGGTTACCGCAACGGAGTAAAATTCGCCCACGCTATTTTCGCCATTCAAAACACAGCTTGGATATTTCCACGTCACGGCGCTGCCGGTTTCAACCTGCGTCCAGCTCACCTTGCTATTCTTACCCTGACACAAAGCGCGCTTGGTCACGAAATTATAGATTCCACCCTTACCTTCGGCATCGCCGGGATACCAGTTTTGCACGGTCGAATATTTAATCTCGGCATCGTCGAGCGCGACCAGTTCGACGACAGCAGCGTGCAGTTGGTTTTCATCGCGCATCGGCGCAGTGCAGCCTTCGAGATAGGACACGTAACTACCCTTATCGGCGATAATCAACGTGCGCTCAAACTGGCCTGTGTTTTCCGCGTTAATCCGGAAATAGGTGCTGAGCTCCATCGGGCAGCGCACGCCTTCGGGGATGTACACGAACGTCCCGTCGGAAAAGACTGCGCAGTTTAATGTGGCGAAATAATTGTCGTGCATCGGCACAATCTTGCCGAGCCATTTCTTCACCAGCTCCGGATATTCCTTGATAGCCTCCGAAATGCTACGGAAGATAACGCCCGCGCGCTCAAGTTCGGCGCGAAAAGTGGTGGCAACCGAGACGCTATCAAACACGGCATCAACCGCGACGCGGCGTTGCGGCAAGCCGCCATCTTCGCCGCCTTCTACACCCGCGAGCAACTTCTGCTCGGCAATTGGAATACCAAGCTTTTCATAAATGCGCAGGATTTCAGGATCTACCTCATCCAGCGAACCAAGCTTTGGCTTCGCCTTTGGCTCGGCATAATAATAAGCGTCCTGATAATCGATGGGCGGCACGTTGAGCTTGGCCCAATCGGGCGGCGTCATGGTTTTCCAATTCGCAAACGCCTTCAACCGCCATTCGAGCATCCATTCGGGTTCATTTTTCTTGGCGGAGATAAAGCGGACGGTATCCTCGGTCAGGCCCTTGGGCGCAAAGTCGGTTTCGATGTCCGATGACCAGCCATGCTCGTAATCCGCCACGCGATCCGCAGCATCCCATGCGGCTTTATCCTTGATGTCCATGTCATCGCTCATCGCGTTAATCCTGCCAAATTTATTTGTGCCAACGCACCGCGCACTGCATTATTCACCACTGGCCAATGCGCTTGGACGTGACAGCTGCCTTCCTTGGCGCAATGCTGGCCCATTGCTTGCTTGTGCGAATCGCAACATGTGGTCAGCGCAATCGGGCCTTCGACAGCTTCAATGATGTCGGCAATGGTGATTGCGGCTGCCGGACGGGCAAGCGTGATGCCGCCGCCCGTGCCGCGGGCCGACCGCAACAGGCCCGCCTTTGTCAATATGCTCACCAGCTTTTGCGTTGTCGGCAGAGCCAGGCCGGTTTCGGCGGCAAGATCAGTGGCCGACACGCGCGCAAAGCCACAGTGGCGCGAAGCTGCGCTCATAATCACCACTGCATAATCAGCCATATTCGACAAACGCATCTCGCGTCCCCTAATCAGATAGATTTACTCCGATTGGGGGCAGATGGTCCCTTTATGGGTAGAAATCAAGCCAGAAAGGATTCAATATTGCGGAAATGGCCAATGCCGCTTTGAGTAGAAATATCAGGTGTACCTGCGCTGCAAGTCGAATATCGCCTACATGTGTCTAATTGCATCGGCGGCTAACAACATAATCCTGTAATCTTTGTGCCTCTTCAGCATTGAAACGCAAACCCAGCTTGCTGCGTCGCCACAATATATCGTCGGCGGATTGCGCCCATTCGTGATCAACGAGATAGTCCGCCTCAACCGCATAGAGGCTATGTCCAAAGTCCTTGCCCAAATCGGCGAGTGCGCTGGCGTTCGTTAACAAAGCGCGGGTCTTTGTTCCGTAGCTCCGCACCCAACGATGAACGAGTGCGACGGGTAAATAGGCATGCTCTTGCTGAATATCCTGGGCGAGGCGATTGGCACCATCAATTGGGAAATCCCCACCTGGCAATGGCTGAAGCAATGTCCAGCTTTGACCTTTCAGAACAGTCAAGTACTTCGAAAGCTGCTCGACCGCACTCTCGGCCAGGTGCCGATAGGTGGTTATTTTGCCGCCAAAGACCGAGAGGATGGGCGCTGCGCCATCCCCATCGACATCCAGTTCGAAATGATATCCGCGCGACGCTGTTTCAGGTTTGCCTGTGCCGTCATCGACCAGGGGCCGGACGCCGGCAAAGCTATACAGCACATCGGCAGCTGTGATGGTTTGCTTGAAATAGGCTGCCGCCGACGCGCAGATATAATCAATTTCTTCTGCGGTCGCGTGAATGTCATCCAGAGAACCCTTATGATCGGCATCTGTCGTCCCGATGAGGGTAAAGTCATCCTCATACGGAATGGCGAAGAATATCCGGCCGTCGGGGTTTTGGCAGAAATAGGCCTGCGGTGTGTCGAACATCTTGCGGACCACGATATGCGATCCTCTTACTAAGCGGATTGTGCCACCTGATGGGCGGCCATGCCCACTTGTCCGCGCGAGCAAGTCCAGCACCGCTGGCCCAGCCGCATTGGCGACTGCGCGCGCCAACACTGGTTCTTGTCCTGCAATTTCTATATGCCACAATCCATCACGTCTTTCGAGATGCGTCACTTCGGATCGGGTACGAATATCTGCCTTGTGCTCAGCCGCGTCCATCGCGTTCAAAACGACCAAGCGCGCGTCATCGACCCAGCAGTCCGAATATTCAAACGCCTTCACAAATTCGGACCGAAGCGGCTTGCCCGCAGGCTCAGTTTTCAAATTGACCGTCCGAGTCGCGGGCAGCAATTTTCGGCCACCAATATGGTCGTACAGAAACAAACCAAGCCGCACGAGCCACGCCGGACGAATCCCTTTTTGATGCGGCAAAATGAAACGTAATGGCCAAATGATATGCGGCGCGATGGCCCAAAGGCGCTCGCGTTCAATTAAGGATTCGCGCACCAACGCAAACTCATAATGTTCCAGATAACGAAGTCCGCCATGGATAAGCTTCGTAGAGGCAGACGATGTGCCCCGCGCCAAATCTCCGCGTTCCAACAAAATGACTTTGGCACCCCTGCCAGCGGCGTCCCGTGCGATACCTGCACCATTAATGCCGCCGCCTATAACGGCCAAATCATAGATAATCTGATTCATAAAAACGCCCATGCAAATGCCGCTGCTGTTATAAAGGCGGTGAGGGTCGCTAGTATCACCGGCAACAGCGCCCTCCACCCTTGGGTCAGCAATAGATCTAGCCTTGATCTCATAGCGGTGGCCGTCACCGCAAACAACAGCATCGCTTTGGATGCGATCAGGCCGTATTCCGCCACCCAGTCGGGCGCGTCAATGACGGAATTTACGGCAACGGCAACAAAGAAGGCGATAATGAACCAAGGCAACTTTAGTTTGGAAGCCAGACTTGTGGTTCGTCCATCGGTTGATCCAATGGCTAGCCCAACAAATGCAACGACTGGGGCGAGAAGCGCGACACGGGACAGTTTCACGATAGTGGCCGTTTCACCCGCTGATTGAGAGAAGCTATAGCCACCACCCAAAGACTGCGCGACATCATGCACCGCTGCGCCCATTAAGAAGCCAGCTTGTTTGTCAGTGAAATCGAGCTGCGCTGCAATGAGCGGATAGAAAGTCATGGCGACGGCGCTTGCCAAGGCTACGCCAACGAGAATGAGTGTAAACTGCGATTGATTAAGTCGCTCGCGACCGATGACGGCGTAAATAGCTAAGGCTGCGGATGCACCGCAAATGGCGGTTGCACCGCCAGCTAACCAGCCCGCGTAGCGGCTTTGCCCGCTAAGTCGCGCGCCCAAAAGTCCAGCCCCCATGACCAAAGACATGATGCCAATAAGCCCCAAAAATGCGAGCGCACCAAGCCCGCCAACCTGCATCGCGGTAACTTGCGTGCCCAACAAAACAATTCCCCAGCGCAAGCAAGACGTGCCGCAGAAATCAAGGCCGGGATGCACCTTTTGCTCTGCGGATACAAAATTGAGTGCAAGGCCAAGCAACAAGCCCGCCAAGATGACGGGCATGCCATAATGTTCGGAAAACCAAGTTGCAGCCGCAGCGGCTACACCGACGACCGCAAGTCCTGGAAATAGGGCGCTGATCAACAACCGTTTGGCCCGCTCAGGTTTATCCTCTGCAAGGTAGGTCTCGCCGTACAGGTCAGCGATGTAATTCGCGTTTATGTCTTGCGGTGTCATATGGCCTTCTATAGGCAAGTCCGCGAGGAGTTCCAGCATAAAGCGGGATGCGCGATCGACCAAGCGGGGACAATGATGCAGTGGGGCCAAGTGACATGAAGCCAATTACGCCAACGCTGCGCTGGATCCTATTTGGGCTGCTGTGTGTAGCCGGTATTTTCAATGCCATGGACAGACCCGTTATCGCAATTCTGAAGCCCGACATTTCGGCTGACCTCGGCTGGAGCGATACCGATTTTGCTAACCTCGCTTTTGTAACGCAGGTTGCAGCAGCGCTGTCTTTCCTTTTCACTGGGTGGCTCGTTGATAAAATCGGCGTGCTCCGTTCAATGATTGCTGGCGTCACGACTTGGAGCCTTGCGGCGATGGCCCATGGCTGGGCAATTGCTGGCTGGCATGTCGTCGCTGCGCGCATTGGCCTTGGCGCGACCGAGGCCGTACAGACGCCGCTGACTATCAAGACTGTCGCCACGCTTTTCCCTCCATACAAGCGCTCGTTTGCCTTTGGTGTGGGCACGGCGATTGCCGGTATTGGCACTATCACTATGCCGTTTTTCATCCCGGTGATCGCCGCTATCTGGGGATGGCGTGGCGCGCTCATCTTTGCCGGGATCGGCGGTTTTATAACATTGGCGCTGTGGCTGTGGTTCGCGCGCGGGGTGAGGTTTGACGATAAGGCCGAGGACGCTAATCATGATTTTGCAGACGACGGCGCTCCTTACGGTCCGATATTGAGGGAGCGGCGCACATGGGCAATTGTCATTGCCAAAATGCTGTCCGACGCGACCTGGTGGTTGATCAATTTCTGGTTGCCAGATTTTTACCGCAAAGAATTTGGCCTCACGACAGGCGAGTTGGCGATTCCGCTGGCGATTGCTTTTTTCGGGTCGGGGGCAGGCGCATTATTCGCAGGGTGGCTATCAACGCGGCTTTTGGAGGCGGGATGGAGTGTCAACCGCGTGCGCAAGACGATAATGTTCGGCTCTGCTGCGATTGTGGTGCCTTTGCCCTTCGTTCTCACGCTGGACTCTTTCTGGCCCGTGGCGATCATGATGGGCGTGGTGATGGCAGGGCATCAGGGTTTTTCGTTGTCGATATTCTCAATCATTACCGACGTCGTTCCGCGTGGCAAGGTTGGGCGCGTGACCGCTTTTGGCGCATTCATGGGCAATATGGGCGGCGCATTGATCCAGCTGGTGACAGGCGCCGTCTTGGCGGCGGGGCTGGGCTTTACGCCTCTATTTATCTTTGCGGCTGCGTCTTATCTGCTCGCTTTGGGCTGGCTGCATTGGCTGCTACCAAATATTCGGCGCGTTGAGAAAGCCGAGGCACCCTCTACATGATGGCCAGATCGGGACCTGTCATGTGGCGCATCAACGCCACATGAAGTTGTACGTCATCGTAAGGCTTATGCTGGTTTTGCGAGGCCCTCAGTTGTTACAAGTTCCTGCAACTCGCCCGCTTCATACATTTCCATCATGATGTCGGAGCCGCCCAAAAATTCACCCTTAACGTAAAGCTGTGGGATGGTTGGCCAATCGCTATAATCCTTGATGCCAGCGCGAATTTCCATGTCTTGCAACACATCGACGCTTTCATAGGCAATGTTCAGGTGGTCGAGAATGGCAATTGCCTTGCTCGAAAACCCACATTGCGGAAACAGCGGGCTGCCCTTCATGAACAGGACGACATTATTGCCTTTGACGATCTCTTCGATCCGGTCGTGAACGCTCATGTATAAAACTCCAAAAATTCTAGTTCTGAGGAATAGCTGTCGTGAGCTGCAAGGCATGCAAAACGCCGCCCATCCGTCCGCCCAACGCGTCATAAACTGCCTTGTGCTGTTTTACGCGAGGTAGCCCGCGAAAACTCTCGCTCACTACACGCGCGGCATAATGGTTGCCGTCACCTGCAAGGTCGGTAATCTCCACCAACGCGTCGGGCAAGGCGGCCTTAATCATGCTTTCAATTTCATCTGCCTGCATTGCCATTATGCGGGCTCAATAAACTGACGACGTGCTTCGACCATCTTGTCTTCAAGCGCGCGTCGAATCATAGCATCGTCAATTTCAACACCGGCCGACGTCAAATCACCCAACAGCTTGCGTACGACATCTTCGTCGCCCGCTTCTTCAAAGTCGGCTTGCACTACCGAAGTCGCGTAAGCGGTGGTCTCTTCTGGCGTAAGGCTCATTTTTTCGGCGGCCCACTGCCCAAGCAGCTTATTCCGGCGGGCGGTTATCTTGAACTGCGTTTCTGCGTCATGCGCAAACTTGTTTTCAAAAGCGGTCTCGCGGTTGTCGAAACTTGTCATTTTGCAGTTCCTATCTGTTGCCGGATCAAGATAATGGCTTTGCGTCCAATCAACAAGGCTGATGGCGTCAAATATGCACCACTAGCTTTCCGACGGCCGCGCGATCACCAAGCCGGGCAATCGCGGTTCCGGCATCGGCCAGCGCGAAAGTCTCCGAAATACGTGGTTTGATTTTACCTGCGGCATAAAGGTCGAATAATTCCGAAATATTGGCGTGGTTCTTTTGCGGTGTGCGCGCGGCAAAGGCACCCCAGAAGACACCGCACACGTCGCAGCTTTTCAGCAATGTCAAATTCAACGGCAGCTTGGCGATACCGGCCGGAAAACCAACAACCAAAAACTTGCCTTCCCATGCAATGGCGCGGACCGCAGGCTCACTATAGTCGCCACCGACCGTGTCATAAATGATGTTAAAGCCATCACGACCAGCGGCAGCCTTGAACATTTCGGCCACAGCCTTGGATTGGTCTTTATCGAACGGCTGCTGCGGGTAAACGACAACTTCATTGGCACCAGCTTCCCGAGCGATGTCCGCTTTTGCTTCGCTGGAAACACCGGCAACCACACGGCCGCCATAGGCCTTGGCCAACTCGATCGCTGAGATACCAATACCGCCAGCCCCGCCAAGGACCAAGACATTGTCGCCAGCCTTCATATGACCGCGATCCTTCAGCGCATGAATCGACGTGCCATAGGTCATCAGCAACGACGCACCATCGTCAAAAGACATGGCGTCGGGCATTTTGAAGCAATTAAATGCCGCAATCGCGACCTTTTCGGTCAATCCGCCATTACCGCACAGACCGATCACGCGGTCGCCAATGGCAAATCCGCTGACGCCATCGCCAATCGCTTCTACGACACCAGCGATTTCACCGCCGGGCGCAAAGGGGCGTTCTGGTTTGAACTGATACAGGTCGACAATCATCAACGTGTCAGGAAAGTTGATTGAGCATGCCTTTACGGCAACGACGACTTGGCCGGGGCCAGCAACTGGCTCAGGCAATTCGCCCAGGACCAGCGTTTCGGGGCCGCCGCTGGCGGTTGATAATAATGCGCGCATGTCTCTCTCCTAAACTTGATTGGGCGACAGCCAGGGCTGGCTTGCCGATATCTTGTTTTCATAGGCCGAAATGGCGTCGCTGCTTTTGAGCGTTAGGCCGATTTCATCGACGCCGTTGATCAGGCAATGTTTGCGGAAGGGGTCAATTTCAAATGCAAAGCGATCCTGAAACGGCGTGGTGACCGTCTGCGTTTCCAGATCGATATGGATATCATCGGTCTTTGCCACTTCCATGAGGCGGTCGATGGCTTCTTGCGGGAGCACGATGGCCAGTAGCCCGTTTTTGAATGCGTTGCCGGAAAAAATGTCGGAGAAACTAGGCGCAATTACCGCCGAGATGCCTAAGTCAGCCATAGCCCAAGCGGCGTGTTCGCGACTTGACCCACAACCGAAATTGTCACCCGCAATCAATATGGGCGCGCCTGCATATGCCGGATCATCAAACACATTGCCCGTCACAGTCCGCAAGGTTTGAAACGCGCCTTTGCCAAGCCCGGACCGGCTAATGGTTTTTAGCCATACTGCCGGAATGATAATGTCGGTGTCGACATTTTTCAGCCCAAGCGGATAGGCCTTTCCCTTAACGCTGCTTATAGGCTGCATGTGTTTAGTCCGTATCTGTCTTGGGCTGATTATGGCCCATCGGCGAACCTTCGGGTTCCGGCGATAAGGGTTCAAGCTTGCCCTTTTTCTGTGTCAGGCTGCGTCGTCCGGCGTATAATAATGCGGCCACGAGGGCTGCAGAACCAACTGCTGCGCCAACCTTTGCAGTGGTCGACCATTTGTCGCTGCTATCGGATTTGTTATCGGTCATATATCTCTTCCTTGATAGGCTAAACCTTAGCTTTGGCTTCTGTCACAAGTAAAGAGAATAGCTTATCTTTGCGCAACGCTGAACCTGTAACGGCAAATGGCGGCGCTATTTGTCAATTGATCAACGCGCGCACATCAGTCAGCTTTCCAGTGACGGCGGCCGCGGCCGCCATAGCCGGGCTGACCAAATGCGTGCGGGCGCCCGGACCCTGCCGTCCGACAAAATTGCGATTGCTGGTGGATGCACAACGCTCTCCAGCAGGCACCTTGTCGGGGTTCATACCCAAGCAGGCCGAACAACCTGGCTCGCGCCATTCAAGGCCAGCATTTATAAAGATCCGGTCAAGCCCCTCGGCTTCTGCCATTTGTTTCACAAGACCGCTGCCAGGCACGACGATTGCCCATTTGATGTTATCCGCCTTTTTGCGGCCTTTCAGCACGGCGGCAGCAGCGCGTAGATCTTCAATGCGGCTGTTGGTGCAACTGCCGATAAAGATGTTTTCCACCGATATATCGGTCATCGGCATGCCGGGGGTCAGGCCCATATAATCGAGCGATTTTTGGGCCGCTGCTTGCTTGGATGGGTCGGCAAAGGACGACGGATCAGGCACGACGCCTGTAATCGGCAACACGTCCTCTGGGCTCGTGCCCCAAGTGACACTTGGCGCGATGTCGGCGGCGTTGATGGTAACAACCCTTTCATAGACTGCGCCTGCATCGGTTGCGAGTGAACGCCAATAAGCGACAGCTGTGTCCCATTGGGCGCCCTTTGGGGCCATTGGTCGGCCCTTGAGATATGCAAAAGTCACATCGTCCGGCGCGACCAAGCCTGCGCGCGCGCCATGTTCGATGGCCATGTTAGAAATGGTCAAGCGCCCCTCAATGCTCAGCGCGCGAATGACGGAGCCTGTATATTCGATAACATGGCCCGTCCCACCAGACGCGCCCAGCATGCCTGTGATATGCAAGACAACGTCCTTTGCCGAGACGCCAGGGCCAAGTTCGCCCTCAACGCGGACTTCCATCGACTTGGACTGGCTGAGCTGAAGTGTTTGGGTGGCCAAAACATGCTCAACCTCTGATGTACCAATGCCAAAGGCCAAAGCACCCAACCCGCCATGACACGCGGTATGGCTATCCCCGCAGACAATTGTCGTTCCCGGCAAGGAAAAACCTTGTTCTGGGCCGACGACGTGGACGATCCCCTGCTTTACATCGGTGGCGTCGATATAAGCGATGCCGAATTCTGGAGCGTTCCGTTCCAGCGCCTCCAATTGCTGCGCGCTTTCGGGGTCAGCAATAGGGATATTATTGCCGTTCGCGTCCAAGCGTGCCGTCGTCGGCAGATTGTGGTCAGGCACGGCTAAAGTCAGGTCTGGCCGCCGCACACGACGTCCTGCGACGCGCAGCCCTTCGAAAGCCTGCGGACTGGTCACTTCGTGAACCAAATGGCGGTCAATGAAGATCAGGCATGTCCCGTCGTCGCGTTGTTCCACGACATGGGCGTTCCAGATTTTTTCGTATAGTGTTTGCGGTGCTGACATAATAAAAATGCCATAGAAGCGATTGCAGCGAAATCAAGTAAGGCAGCGTCGCTTGCACTTCAAATTTGCAAACTTTGCGTCTATTGGATGGGTTATGAGCATTTTCGCCATCATATTTATTGTGCTTCTGACGGTCTTCGTCATGGAATGGGTGGCCTGGTCCAGCCATAAATATATCATGCATGGCTGGGGCTGGGACTGGCACCGCGACCATCATGAGCCGCATGACAATGCGCTGGAGAAGAACGATTTATATGGCATTGTTGGCGCAGTCACCAGCATTTCGCTATTCGCAATCGGCAGCCCGCTGATATTTGGCAATAAGGCGTGGGAGCCCGCGACATGGATCGGCCTTGGCGTTATGGTTTACGGCATCATTTATACGGCGGTACATGATGGTCTCGTGCATCAACGTTATTTCAAATATGTCCCGCGCAGTGGCTATGCGAAACGGTTGGTGCAGGCGCATAAGCTACACCATGCCACTATTGGCAAGGAAGGCGGCGTAAGCTTTGGCTTTATATTCGCCCGCGACCCAGCCAAGTTGAAAGCTGACCTTAAAAAACAGCGCGAGGCTGGCACCGCGATTGTCCGCGATGCTGCCATTTAAAGGGTCCTGACCTTAAGGTTCTGGCTTAAGCCAAATCCAGCTAAGGCAAAGCACAGCCACGCCCACGGGCACAAGCGACCATGGCAAGGTTAATGCCGCAAAGCCAATCGCGATGCTGACACCAAATGCGATAGTCGCCGACCATTTTCCGCGCCGACTAATGGCGCCCTTTTCCCGCCAAGCCACAAGATGAGCACCAAATTTTGGATGGTTCAACAGTCGCGCTTCAAGCGCCGGGTTGCTGCGTGCGAAACAGAAGGCGGCCAAGATCATGAACGGCACCGTCGGCAGCAAGGGCAGGACAATGCCTGTCGTGCCCAAGGCAAGAGCCAGCAAGCCGGCCCACAGATAAAGCTGCCGCTTTATCAATATTGGTGAACTGCCTTGGTCACAAAATAGCTATCAAGTCCTTCTGGACCGCCCTCGCTGCCAAAGCCGGATTCCTTCACCCCGCCAAAGGGCGCATCGGGCATCGAGATGACAAAGCTGTTGAGGCCAACCATCCCTGTATCGAGCGCGTCGGCGACCAGATTTGCTTGCCGCGCATTTTCGGTGAAAGCATAAGCGGCAAGGCCGAAGGGCAGGCGGTTTGCCTGTTCAATGGCTTCATCAAAAGTCTTAAACGGCCGCATCAAAGCTACAGGTCCAAAGGGTTCGTCGTCCATGACCTTTGCCGACATTGGCACATCGGACAGCACCGTTGGCGTATAGAAAAAGCCATGATTTCCACGCGAGCCACCGGTGAGTAAATTGGCGCCCTTTGACGTCGCATCCTCAACCAACGCCGCGATGGCCGACGGTCGCCGTGCGTTGGCCAATGGACCCATGACGGTGCCGGCGTCGAGACCGTTGCCGACCTGAACCTTTTTCGTATGCGCAGCAAAACCAGCAACGAAACGGTCATAGACGCCCTCTTGCACATAAAATCGGGTGGGCGAAATACACACTTGGCCCGCGTTGCGGAACTTGGTGGTGGCCGACAAGCTGATCGCTTTTTCAAGATCACAATCGTCGAAAATCAGAACTGGCGCATGGCCACCCAATTCCATGGTGGTCCGTTTCACGCCATCTGCTGCAAGTTTAAGCAAATGTTTGCCAACGGGCACGGATCCTGTGAAGCTCACCTTGCGGATGATGGAGGACGCTATCAAATGACGGCTGACCATATCGGGTACGCCGTAGACCAATTGCGCAACATTACCGGGCACGCCGCCATCGATGACACATTGCATAATTGCGCCCGTGCTTGCGGGTGTTTCTTCCGGCGGCTTTGCGATGATGGAGCATCCTGCTGCCAAAGCAGCCGCCATTTTTTTACACATCAGGTTCACCGGGAAATTCCATGGTGAAAAGGCCGCAACTGGCCCAACCGGTTGTTTAAGTACGACCGCCCGCTGACCCGTTGGTCGGACCAACACGCGGCCATAGCTACGTTTGGCTTCCTCTGCGAAATAATCGAACTGTGCGGCGCAGGACAGCACTTCGGTGCGTGCCTCAGCGAGCGGCTTGCCCTGTTCGGTGGTGAGCAGGACGGCGATTGTTTCGGCGCGTTCGCGAATATGGTCAGCGACCTTATGCAAAATCGCCGCGCGGGCATTAACGTCTACGCTTCTCCAATGGGCAAAACCCTTGGCCGTTGCGGCCAGAGCCTCATCAAGATCAGCAGCCGTCGCCAACGGTAATTCTGCCAGCGTCTCACCAGTTGCTGGATTGATAACCGAATGTGTGTCGCGGCCTTCGCCCGTGCGCCAGCTGCCGTCAATATATAGGCCTAAATCAGTGGAATAGCTCATCGGTTTTCCTGCATATTTTGTGTGCTTTGCTTGTAGGCGTCAGCTAACGGCTTTGGAACCCCTAGCGAGTTGTAAAAGCCAGAAAACCGGAAAGCCCGCGAGCAATAAGGCGATGCCCCAGACCAATGCTTCGGAACCTGCGCCATAAATCGTCCAGCAGGAATATATAGCGGCCAGCAATAGGATGGCTTTAAATCCTAGGCTGACCTTCAATATGCCCGTCTGGATGAGGCAGAACGCAGCCGCTGCGCAACCGAAATACATGACCAACACGATGGCCGTAGTGAGCAATATGAGAAATTCAAACATCGATGCCATTGTCCGGCTGCTGTTCATCAGGATGACAAGCGTCAACAGGCTTGTACTAAACAGATGCGCGTTGCGCGGCGTGCCATTAGTTGCGGCCTTTCCCATGAATGCCGGAAACAAGCCATCACGTGCCAAAGCGGCGGGCAATTCTGCCTGGCACATAATCCACCCGT
>Ga0315903_10001627_pt1 | contig 34189 bp, 34 predicted proteins | sample LakEriMetagenome_7_FD_203524 | JGI IMG/M metagenome (GOLD analysis project Ga0315903, IMG submission 203524) | Freshwater fungal communities from buoy surface, Lake Erie, Ohio, United States - Buoy 2 MA119 | ecosystem: Environmental > Aquatic > Freshwater > Lake | place: USA: Lake Erie, Ohio...
GCTTTCTGGGAAACACAAGCGCGCAAGTTAACCTGGGATCAACCATGGAGCAGTGTTCTTGATTGGCAAGTTCCATATGCCAAATGGTTTGTTGGCGGAAAACTCAACGCATCAGTTAACGCACTTGATCGCCACGTTGCGCAAGGTCGCGGCAATCGCGTTGCATTTCACTTTGAAGGCGAACCAGGTGATACCCGCACCATCACATATTCAGATTTATTAGTTGATGTTAAGAAGGCTGCTAATGCGCTGACAGAAATTGGTGTTAGGGCCGGTGATCGAGTTGCAATCTATATGCCAATGATTCCAGAGGCAGCCGTTGCGATGTTGGCATGTGCGCGTATCGGCGCAGCACACTCTGTCGTCTTTGGTGGATTTTCCGCCGACGCACTTCTCTCACGTATTCAAGATGCAGATGCAAAGCTTGTGATCACAGCAGATGGTGGATTTAGAAAAGGTGGAGCATTTGCGCTTAAGCCTGCAGTTGATGAAGCTCTCAAGGGCAAGACAAATGTTGAGAAAGTTCTTGTCGTAAAGCGCACCGGGCAAGAGACGGCATGGAATAACGCTACCGACATGTGGTGGCATGAGATTGTCGATCGTCAGAGCGCAGAACATGTGGCTGAAAGCTTTGATGCTGAGCACCCACTATTCATCTTGTACACATCAGGAACGACAGCTAAACCAAAGGGAATCTTCCACACAACTGGTGGTTATCTCACGCAGGCAGCATTTACTCATCGTGCAGTATTTGATCTCAAGCCAGAGACGGATGTGTATTGGTGTACTGCAGATGTTGGCTGGATTACCGGCCATTCTTACGTTGTGTATGGCCCACTGATTAACGGTGCAACGCAAGTGATTTACGAAGGAACTCCTGACACTCCACATAAGGGTCGCATGTTTGAAATCATCGCCAAGTACGGCGTAACTATTTTGTATACGGCGCCAACACTTATTCGTACCTGGATGAAGTGGGGAGATGAGTTCCCACAAGCACATAATCTCTCAACACTTCGCCTGCTTGGATCTGTAGGAGAACCAATTAATCCTGAAGCATGGATGTGGTATCGCGAAGTTATTGGTGGAAACCGTTGTCCGATTGTTGATACATGGTGGCAGACCGAGACTGGTGCAATCATGATTTCACCGCTTCCGGGTGTAACAAGTACTAAACCAGGTTCTGCCATGTCAGCAATTCCAGGTATCAGCACAAAAGTTGTTGATGACAATGGTGTTGCGGTTCCAAACGGACATGGCGGTTATTTGATTCTTGATAAACCATGGCCATCGATGTTGCGTGGTGTCTGGGGCGAAGATCAGCGCTATCGCGAGAATTACTGGTCTCGCTTTGATGGAATTTACTTCGCTGGAGACGGTGCAAAGTTGGATAACGATGGCGCAATCTGGTTACTTGGTCGCGTCGATGATGTGATGAACGTTTCTGGTCACCGTATCTCAACAACAGAAGTCGAGTCCGCACTTGTCTCACATGAAGCTGTGGCTGAAGCCGCTGTTGTTGGAGCTGCCGATGAAATGACAGGACAAGGAATCGTTGCCTTCGTTATTTTGCGCACCGGCATCGAGCATGCCAATGGTGATGCTCTAGTTAAGGAATTACGCGCGCATGTCACCAAGGAGATTGGTGCGATCGCACGCCCTCGTCAGATTATGGTGGTTAATGAGCTACCTAAGACGCGAAGCGGCAAGATTATGCGACGCTTACTTAAGGATGTCGCCGAAAACCGAGCAGTTGGGGATGCGACAACGTTGGCTGATCCGAACGTAATGAAGCTCATTGCAGAAGGCCTTCACTCATCTAAGGACGAAGATTAATTCCTTCTAGCTTTTCCTGAACGGTGTCTTTAATTGTTGTAACTACACCTGGCAGATTGCTCTCAATCTTTGAATAGAGATCACTATCTGCAATCGCATCTTTTCCACTCTGCCATGGCGACCACGTCAAAACTGCACCGATAAGGAAGATGAAGAGTACGGTGCGCACAAGATGTAGCGCTGCCCCTGCAATCTGATCTACAAATGCGAGGGGTCCACGAATAATTGTCGCTTTAAGTCCCTTGGTTACAGCCTTTGCAATCACGCGACCGATAAGTGATCCAAGGAAGATTGAGGCGATTGCTATGCCAACTTTCTTGCCATCTAGCGCCCAATCACCCATGAGGTTAAGGGCAAGTAGGAGACCAAGTACCGCACCACCGATATTTCCGATCACGGCAAAGATGGTCTTGAAGAATCCATTCTTATAACCAGATACAAAAGATGCAAGTACAGCAAGAACAATCAGAATGTCTACATAATTCACAGTTGAACTCCTAGGTACTTTTGCGTATCGCGCTCTAGCTCTTCAATAGTAGCGACAACTCCGATTTTTCTATAGGCAACCTTGCCTTGAGCATCAATGAATAGTGTCACCGGCACTCCCATTCCTAGTATTTCGCGCGTGCTTCCATCTGCGTCATTGAGATTAGGCCAGCTCATTCCGTAGAGTTTTATAAAATCGCGCGCCTCCTGGGCATTTGTTTCCTCAACACTGATACCAATGAGTGAAACTTTATCCTTATATTTACTATAAAAATCAACAAAAATAGGCATCTCTTGCTTACAAGGTCCACACCATGAGCCCCATACATTTATTAGTGCCGGTCCTTTGATTTGTCCCACATCGATTGTGGATTTACCGTCAAGACATTTAAGTAACGCGGCGGAGTTATCTGTCTTAACCGTGGCAATTGATGAACAATCAACAACCACTCCACCACCTGGTAGCGCTGATGTTTCTTGACCACACCCGGCAAGGAGCAAAAGGGCAGCAATAAGTGCGACTTTCTTCATCGGAAATCCTTATCCGTCTTCACAAGTAGCGCCGCTTTCTCTGAATCCATCTCACCAATGCCTACCGAAGGACATATACGTGCAAGTGTGCATGCTCCGCAGGCTGGTTTACGAGAATGACATACCCGTCGCCCATGCCAAATCATTCTTTGCGACAGATTGGTCCATTCGGGTTGTGGAATAAGTTCACCCACTTCGCGTTCGACCTTTACCGGATCCATCGAAGCGCTCCACTGAAAGCGACGAGAGAGTCGACCAAAGTGGGTGTCAACAGTAATTCCAGGAATACCAAAGGCATGGCCCAGTACAACATTTGCCGTCTTGCGACCAACTCCCGGCAGAGTGATTAATTCTTCCAACGTTGCAGGAACTTCCCCATCAAAATCTTCAACAATTTTTCTAGTGAGACCTTTGATGTGGCGCGCTTTTGTATGATGGAAACCGAGTGGAAGAATGATCTCTTCGATATCTTCAACTGGAGCCTTTACATACGCTTGAACATTTTTATATTTTTTAAAGAGGCGGGGGGTCACTGAATTAACACGCTTATCCGTGCATTGCGCAGAAAGGAGTGTGGCGATCACTAATTGGAGTGGGTTCTGGAAATCGAGCTCACAATCAACCTCTGGGTAGGTTTTAGTGAGCATGCGATAAATAGCGGTAGCACTCTTGCGGGTTTCGCGATCAGCGCTCATGCGAGTAAACTACCCCCGTGACCATTGAAGATGAAGTCGTACGCAAAGCCCCACTCTTTACTGCACTCGATGACGCTGCCGCCGTTTCACTGCGCGCATCTATGGATTCGGTAAAGATCAGTAAGGGCGGAATCCTCTTTAAAGAGGGCGATAGCGGCGAGCATGTCTATGTCATCGTCGAAGGCAAACTCAAGCTTGGAACCTCAAGTGGAGATGGCCGCGAGAACCTCTTATCAATACTCGGCCCCGGCGAAATGTTCGGCGAGCTCTCACTCTTTGATCCAGGTCCGCGCACATCAGCTGCCACTGCAGTAACTGATGCAAAACTTCTCTCACTGAGCCACGAGAAACTCATTCCGTGGCTTCGCGAAAACCCAGATGTCTCATTGCAGCTCTTAGCTCGATTAGCCCAACGTCTTCGTCGTACCAATGAAGCAGTTGGCGATCTTGTCTTCTCAGATGTTCCAGGTCGCGTTGCTAAAGCTCTGATTGATCTCGGTGAGCGTTTTGGTAAGCAAACTCCTGAAGGTCTCTTCGTGCAGCACGAACTCACTCAAGAAGAACTTGCCCAACTTGTCGGTGCATCTCGCGAAACAGTAAATAAAGCTCTTGCAGATTTTGCAGGTCGCGGATGGTTACGCCTTGATGGTCGCGCGGTGTTAATTACTGATCTAGAACGCTTGAGTAAGCGCGGTAAGTAATTACTTCTTAAGCAACTTCAACGGTGAGTTCAACCTCAACCGGTGAATTAAGTGGCAACTCTGCAACACCTAAAGCGCTACGTGCTGCAACTCCTGCTTCGCCCCAAATGTGCATAAACAACTCTGATGCTCCATTGGCAACAGCTGGCTGACTTACAAATCCTGGCGCGCCATTTACGTAACAAACAATACGAACGACCTTCACAATTGAATCAACAGGTGTAACAAGTTCGACTGCGGCAAGTGCATTAATGGCGCAGATCTTTGCTAATTCGTACGCCTCTTCAACGGTGACATCGCTACCAACTTTGCCAGTCTTGGTAATTACGCCATCAACAAGTGGAAGCTGTCCTGCAGTGAAAACAATATTTCCTGTGCGAACTGCCGGAACATAGGCTGCCAAAGGCTTTGTTGCTACAGGAAGTTTTAATCCTTTTTCAGCTAACTTTGCGCGAACATCTGTCGACATTACTTAAGCTCTCGCTTCATATAAGCAACGAGTTGCTCTCCGCCTGGTGCGGGAATAACGGCGACTAGTTCCCATCCATCAGAACCCCATGAATCAAGGATGTTCTTTGTATTATGGGAAAGCAATGGCACGGTGGCGTATTCAAACTTCATATCAATTTCCTCCTGTTAGGGCAGCTAGAGCTGCCTTGACCAATGATGAAACCATTCCACCATCTGCTTTTCCTGCAACTTGCGGCTTGAGAACACCCATCACTTTGCCCATATCGGCAGGTCCGGCTGCACCTGTTGATGTAATCGCTGCAGCAACAAGTTTCTTCACATCATCTTCGCTCATCTGTTCTGGCAGATAGCGGGCAATAACTTCACCCTCTGCTTTCTCTTCAGCAGCTTTATCTTCACGCCCAGCCTTTGCAAATTCTTCTGATGCTTCACGACGTTTTTTCGCCTCGCGTGTAAGAACTGTGATGATCTCAGCATCGGTAAGTACGCGCGCCTCTTTACCGGAAACTTCTTCGTTGGTGATCGCAGTTAAAACCATGCGGATCGTGCCCGATACAAGCTTGTCGCTTGAACGAATTGCCTCTGTAAGGTCGCTTTTAAGTGTCTCTTTGAGTCCCATGCCTTTATCTTCTCATGCCGCACTATCCTTCGGTAATCATGAGTTACGTACTACGCGAGGCGCAGATCCCGATTCTGCCTAAAGGCCACGCACCTATTCGTGTACTTCACTTCTCCGATCTGCACCTGACTCCTGCCCGTAAGACAGAGATTGCAGATATCAAATCTTTTGCTTCGCTTAAGCCCGACCTAGTAATCAGTACAGGTGATTTCTTGGCTCATATGGATGCAGTGCCAGTTGTCTTTGAAGCGCTCGAACCACTTCTTGATACGCCAGGTCTCTTCGTCTTTGGTTCAAATGATTACTACGCACCAAAACCAAAGAATCCTTTGAAGTACTTACTGCCAGATAACGGAGAGCGAGTTCATGGCGAAGATCTTCCTTGGCCAGAGTTGGATCTTGGTTTACAGGCTCGTGGATGGAAAAATCTCAATCATCATCGCACCACCATCACAATAAATGGAACAACTATTGAAGCCCGTGGGACAGATGATGCACACCTTGAATTCGATGATTACGCACTTGTTGCAGGTTTTCCTGATACATGCGATATCGCAATCGGTGTTACTCATGCACCTTATCTTCGAGTTCTGCAAGGAATGGCAGAGGACGGACTGGATGCAATCTTTGCTGGACACACACATGGTGGGCAGGTGAGACTTCCTTGGATTGGTGGCTCGCGCGCACTGACAACAAATTGCGATCTGCCTAATTGGCGGGCGCGTGGATTAACAAGGTTTGGTGATGAGCCTTATCTACATGTCTCTGCCGGAATGGGAACTAGTCCCTTTGCACGCATTCGCGTAGCAAGTCCTCCAGAAGTTTCGCTAGTAACTCTTATTTAAATCCAGCCTTACTTTGTGAATTCAGCAGCGAGTAATTCAGCGATTTGAGCAGTATTTAGCGCTGCACCTTTACGCAAATTATCACCACAGACAAAGAGATCGATTGACTTTGGATCATCGAGAGATTGGCGAACGCGACCGACCCATGTTGGATCTGTTCCGACGACATCTGCAGGGGTCGGATATTCGTGCTTCTCTGGATTGTCATAGAGAATCACGCCTTCAGCCTTAGCTAGCGCCGATTGGGCTGCTTTGCGCGTAACAACTTTTGAGAAAGTTGCATGGACTGTGAGTGAGTGAGTTGTAATCACTGGCACACGTACACAAGTTGCAGCAACCTTAAGTTTAGGCATTCCTAGAATCTTCCGTGATTCATTGCGAACTTTAAGTTCTTCTGATGAGTAACCATCTTCTTTGAGCGAACCTGCCCAAGGAATGACATTCATTGCAAGTGGGGCTGGGAAAGGTCCTAAATCAGTTATCGCACCGCGCACATCTTTTGCAGTTGATCCCAAATTCTTTCCAGCAACCTTTGAAATCTGATCATGCAAGGAATCGATTCCAGATTGACCAGCACCCGAAGCTGCTTGGTATGAAGAGACAACGAGGGATTTCAAACCAAACATCTTATTGAGAGCACCCATCGCAACGATCATCGAAAGAGTTGTGCAATTTGGATTTGAGATAATTCCCTTTGGGCGCTTTTTAATATCTTTTGGATTCACTTCTGGCACCACAAGTGGCACCTTCTTATCCATGCGGAACGCTCCGGAGTTATCAACAACTACAGCTCCGCGTGAAGCTGCAATTGGTGCCCATTCGGCAGAGATCTCATCTGGAACATCGAACATCGCAATATCAATTCCGTCGAATGCTTCAGGTGAAAGTGCGACAACGGTGAGTTCTTCACCGCGACACATCAACTTCTTTCCTGCGCTACGAGCAGATGCAATAAGGCGAATCTCGCCATAAACATTCTTGCGTGTGCTTAGGATTTCGAGCATGACGGTACCGACCGCACCTGTTGCACCCACAACTGCTAGCGAAGGCAACTTCTTCTTGCCCTTCACTTTTTTCTGAGTCATCGACCTGTTCCTCCGTATACAACTGCCTCAACCTGATCAGCATCGAGCTGGAAAGCAGTGTGGGCTGCCTTTGTGGCGCGCTCCAAATCTGCCTCGCGCACAATTATGGAGATACGGATTTCAGAGGTTGAAATCATTTCAATATTGACGCCCGCATCAGACATTGCAGCAAAGAATGTTGCTGTCACACCTGGGTTTGAGCGCATTCCTGCGCCAACAAGTGAGAGCTTTCCGATTGTGTCGTCGTAAAGAATTGATGCAAAGCCAACTTCGCCTTGGATGCGCTGCAATACTGCAGTTCCGTTTGATCCTTCTGCCTTTGGCAGAGTAAATGAAATATCAGTGAGGCCAGTAGCTGCTGCAGATACGTTCTGCACAATCATGTCGATGTTGATGTCAGCATCAGCGATCGCTTGGAAGATGCGTGCTGCAACACCGGTTCGGTCTGGAACGCCAACGATTGTGATCTTGGCTTCGGACTTGTCGTGTGCAACGCCCGAGATGATTGCTTGCTCCATGGTTCCTCCTTCAGGGTGATTTGCAACCACCCAGGTTCCTTCGTTAGGTGAAAATGATGAACGTACGTGAATCGGTAAATCAAAACGTCGTGCGTATTCGACGCAACGCAGGTGAAGAACTTTTGCACCCGCTGCTGCAAGTTCGAGCATCTCGTCATATGTCACTGTCTTTAATTTGCGAGCTGCGGGAACAACGCGAGGATCTGCGCTGAAGACCCCATCAACATCTGTGTAAATTTCACAGACATCGGCATCGAGTGCTGCTGCGAGCGCGACTGCAGTTGTATCTGAACCGCCGCGACCCAGAGTTGTAATATCTTTTGTATCTTGCGAGATTCCTTGGAAGCCAGCAACGATTGCGATTGCGCCTTCATCAATTGCTTCGCGGATACGACCTGGAGTTACATCGATGATGCGCGCCTTGCCGTGAACAGAATCTGTAATTACGCCAGCTTGGCTTCCAGTAAATGAACGAGCTTCAAAACCTAAATTGTTAATTGCCATTGCAAGGAGCGCCATCGAAATTCGCTCACCAGCTGTGAGCAACATGTCGAGTTCGCGACCTTGTGGGATTGGGGTTACGGCATTGGCTAATTCAATGAGTTCATCGGTGGTGTCGCCCATCGCGCTCACAACCACAACGACCTGGTTGCCCGCCTTTTTGGAGGCGACGATGCGGGCGGCAACGCGCTTCATACCTTCAGCATCTGCTACCGAAGATCCGCCGTATTTCTGAACGATCAGTCCCATGCCGATAAGTGTGAACTATCTGGTGGGTTCGAGGCTACCTAAATTGGTGATATCCCAGATAATGAGACAGTGAGCATCTCAGGATATGAGAAAACTATCCCTCTACGTTACGGCGTCCCTCAAAGGCGCGGCCCAAGGTCACTTCATCTGCATATTCAAGATCGCCACCCACAGGAAGCCCGCTGGCAAGGCGCGAGACCTTAAGCCCCATCGGTTTAATCAAGCGAGCTAAGTAGGTCGCTGTCGCTTCGCCTTCAAGGTTGGGATCTGTAGCCAAGATAACTTCAACGATATTTGAATCAGCTAACCGCGTCATTAACTCGCGAATACGTAATTGCTCTGGGCCAATGCCATCAATAGGACTGATCGCGCCACCAAGCACGTGATACTTACCGCGGAATTCGCGTGTGCGTTCGATTGCGATGACATCTTTGCTCTCTTCGACAACACAAATTTGTGTGGGATCACGACGGGGATCGCGACAGATACGACATTCATCTTCTTCCGAAACGTTTCCGCATTGCACACAGAACTTCACTCGTTCTTTGACAGTACGGATTGCATCGATGAGTGCGTGAGCTGTTTCATTTTCGCTCTGTAGAATATGGAATGCGATACGTTGCGCTGACTTTGGTCCAATACCTGGCAAGCGGCCAAGTGCATCGATTAAATCTTGAATCGCACCTTCATACATTCCTGAAGTCATACTTATTTATTCTTCTCAGAAATCACAGTTGCACCGAGCTCGGCGGCCAATAAGGCAGCCCCGCTCAACAGTGTCTTATCTGTTGGAGCTTCATCTGTCCGTACTGCACGAGCAACTGGGTTGCTGTTCGGGTCGATGGATGGATCAACAAGTGCTTCGATCTTGCGATCCAGCCCTGTGACATCAATAAATGCTTGGCGCAAAATTTCATCAGATTCAGAGCGAATAAATGAATCGCGGGCACCAGCATTAGCAATACCAATTGTTATTGCCTTCTCGTCAAGGCCCAAAATCTGCGCACTTGCGCTCAGTAGCGACCAGGTGAGGCGACGGCGCTTCTTTACATTCTCAATAACTTCAGGCCACATACGGCGTAGCGCTGCAACATCGAGAGAATCAACTGGCGCAGCAGCACTATTCTTTACCTCTTCGACGACTGCCTTCACTTCAACCTTGGCTTCTACTTTTTCTTCAACAATTGATTGAGCTACTGGCTCTACTTTCTTTGCAGGTGCTGCTGCAGGAGCTGGTGCGGCAGCGGGTGTAGAAGTTGCCATTCCTTGTACGCGCTCAAGTCTTTCAAGGCGAGCAAGTAGACCTGCTTCGCTGGCATCTCCCATCGGCAACAACATGCGACCGCAGATGAGTTCAAGAATTAAACGCGGAGCAGTTGCACCACGCATCTGCGTAAGTCCCTCTGCTGCAATATCGGCAGCACGTGAAAGTGTTGCTGCACCAAGATTCTTTGCCTGCGCAACCATGCGCTCAAGTTGATCTTCTGGAATCTCACGCAAAATCGAATTAGCACTCGTTGCAGCGAGTGCATCAACAATCATCAGATCGCGTAAGCGCTCAAGGAAGTCACTAGCAAAGCGACGTGGATCATGCCCGGATTCGATCACTCGATCAACAGTCTTAAAGAGTGTTGCACCGTCACGAGCAGCTAAAGCTTCGACTGCATCGTCAAGAAGTGCGCTATCTGTGAAACCAAGCAATTGAATTGCAATTTCGTAGCTAACGCCTTCAGCGCCTGCACCGGCAAGTAGTTGTCCCAAGATACTTAGCGCGTCACGAACTGATCCACCGCTGGCACGAACCGCTAATGGAATAACACCCTTTGCGACTTTAACGCCTTCTTCTGCGCAGATCTTCTCTAAATGCTCACCCAGGATTCCAGGTGGAACTAAGCGGAATGGATAGTGGTGAGTACGTGAGCGAATTGTAGAGATTAACTTTTCTGGCTCAGTTGTTGCAAAGATAAAGATTACGTGAGGAGGTGGTTCTTCTACAACTTTGAGGAGAGCATTCGCTGCTCCGGGTCCGAGTTGATGTGCTTCGTCAATAATGTAAATCTTGTACTTACTTTGTACTGGTGCAAAGAATGCTTTATCGCGAAGATCACGCGCATCATCTACCAATCCATGTGTCGCAGCATCTAACTCAATTACATCGAGTGATCCTGGACCATTCGCTACTAAATCTTTACATGATTGACACTCACCACATGGATTTGGTGTTGGCCCTTTTACACAGTTAAGTGAGCGCGCCATAATGCGAGCGCTAGAAGTTTTTCCGCAACCGCGTGGACCGCTAAATAAATATGCGTGATGTGTGCGACCAGATTCGAGTGCATTCGATAAAGGAACGGTGACATGTTCTTGACCGATGACATCTGCAAAGACAGAGGGACGGTACTTGCGATAAAGCGCTAGCGACATCATCTCCCCCTACTCGTCTCTGCTTCGTGGCCAGTGGTGATTCTAAAGTTTTAGGGACCCTCCGCGCACCCATCAGAGCACGCCTACCCTTGCTGTATTCCTACCCTGGGGGAGTTCAGCGCGGTAATGCCGCGCGGAGGATCTGGTGAAATCATAGTGAGTGCGGCGATACCCTTAGCACGCTCATTTGGAGGATTCGCATAGCGGCCGAGTGCGCACGCTTGGAAAGCGTGTAAAGGGCAACCTTTCGAGGGTTCAAATCCCTCATCCTCCGCTCGTTTGACTCGCGTCTGCTGATTCTCTTATTTCCGAATCGCTTATTCCCGAGGAACCCCTGCCTTATTTACACATCACAAGCTGGGACATCCTCCGCTCGTTTCGCTCGCTTCGACTGCATACCTATTCCTCATGACGGTCCATCTATTCGTGACATCATGACATCGTGCGAAGTTCCCTCAAGCTCTTAGATGGGCGCTCAATCGAGTATCTCGACAACGGAGTCTCTTCTAATTCAGCACTAATTCTTTTTCATGGAACTCCAACAACCATGACTGTTTGGGGCACATGGTTAGCTGCAGCTGCAGAAAAGGGAACTCGAGCAGTCGCATTTACTCGTCCTGGATATGCTGGCAGTGACAGAAAAATTGGTCATTCGATTATTGATGTAAATGATGATCTTAAAGAGATTTTAGAATACTTGCATATAGAAAACTTTGTCTCAATTGGCTGGTCAGGTGGCGGTCCATATTCACTGGCATCGGGGCTTTTGGAAAGTTGCAATGGGGTTCAATTGATTGCCGCCGTGTCTCCATACGATGCTAAAGATTTTGACTGGTTTCAAGATCAAAGTCCTGAGAGTATTGAGGAAGCGAAGATTGCTGTGGAAAGTTTAGAGAACTCCATAATCTATAAAGAAAAATATTACGCAAACCTTCGTGATCTAACTGCTGAACAGATTTTGGTCGATTTTAAAACGCGTTCAAGTTTTAAGTCTTTTGAGAATGATTTTCGCATATTCGCGGAAGATTTGAGTGTGTCACTGCATGATGCTTTATTCTCAGGAGTTACCGGATTTGCCGATGACGAGCTTGCTTTTCTTAGAAACTGGGGATTTGAAACTAAAGCTATACAAGTTCCGGTGTGCATCTGGCATGGCCTCCAGGATCTGACCGTGTCTCCTCATATGGGGAGATGGCTTCACGCAAATATCTCTGAATCAATACTTGAAATATTGGATGGCCAAAACCATGCCAGCATTATGGTTGAAAATCGCAGCGAGATTCTTGATTCAGCGATTCGGGCTTTAACACTCTAGAAAGCAAAAGCGGCTAATAGCGCCAGTTGGTTGATTGTGGATAAGAACCCAAGTTTGTCAGCGGGGCAGAAGACCATCTGACCAATCTGTGGCAGAGAATCTCTTTAACCTTTATTGATTTCCTGCCACTTCAATTTAGCTCTTTAAGAGAAGGATACTAGATGGCCGAAGTAGATCCATTTAACGATGAAATAGTCCGGTATGTCATTAGAAGGCACAAGTACGATCCTGAAACTAATCACTTCCGGTGGTTTTACGAGATTGCCTTCGATAACAAGAGAGAATTTAAAAGAAAGTTCGACGATCTAGGTGATGAACTCGAGATTCGGAAATTAAGAGGAGGTGCGCATTTCAAAGAAGAAATCTCTGGATTAAGGTTAGAAGTGGAGTATTTCCAGAATGCTCAGGCTAGGAGATGGGCGCGGCAGGAGCAAGGAGCGTATCGAGTCCTCAACTGGCGTAACAGAATCTTGTTCTTTTCCCAGAGCAGAAATTCTCGATGGCGATTTAGATTTCGTAGAAAGTGAGATTAAATCTCTACGCCTATGTATTTAGTCTCGAGGAATTCATGAATTCCATCGAAGCCACCTTCGCGACCTAATCCAGATTGCTTTACGCCGCCAAATGGTGCAGCAGGATCTGAAATCACTCCACGGTTGATCGCAACCATTCCAGATTCGATCGCCTCTGCCATGCGCAGAGCGCGCTTGAGATCTTCTGAATAAACATAGCTAATCAATCCGTAATCGGTGCTGTTTGCAAGAGTGATTGCCTCTTCATCGGTATCAAAAGTAACAACAGGGGCGACAGGTCCAAAGACTTCATGGTTCAAGATTGGGTTATCTGATGCCACTTCAATCACAGTGGCTGGATAGAAGGCTCCCGGACCATCAGGAAGTGTGCCACCAACAATAACTTTTCCACCACTTGCTACAGATTCTTCAACAAGTTCTGCAATCTTGTTTCGCTCATTAATCGAAACGCTAGCACCGAGTTGAATTCCTGCATCGCGACCGCGGCCCATAACAAAAGCGGACATTGCCGCTGAGAACTTCTTTGTAAATTCTGCTGCGATTGGACGCTGTACATAGACACGATTAGCTGCAGTACAGGCAGCTCCACCGTTGCGCATCTTCGCAAGCATTAAACCCTTTACTGCTTCATCAATATTTGCATCATCGAGTACAACAAATGGTGCATTTCCGCCTAGCTCCATTGAGCAGCGAATAACACGGTCAGATGCTTCGCGTAGCAATACACGACCCACCTGTGTTGATCCGGTAAATGAAAGATTTTTCAATCGTGGATCGTGCAACATCGCACTAATTGCAGGGCCAGTCTTTTCTGGCAAGATCACATTGAGAACACCCTTTGGAAGACCGGCACGTTGCAAAATATCTGCAATTGCGAGCGCAGTAAGTGGAGTCTCGGTTGCTGGCTTTAAAATCATTGTGCAACCTGCTGCAACTGCCGGGCCAATCTTTCGCGTGGCCATTGCTGCAGGGAAATTCCACGGTGTGATTAGTAGTGATAGACCAATAGGTTGGTGGGTAACGAGGATGCGCTTATCGCCACTTGGGGACTTTCTAAAATCACCAGGGGTACGTACCGCTTCTTCTGCAAACCAGCGGAAGAATTCGGCGGCATAGAGCACTTCGCCCTTTGCATCAGGGAGAGCTTTCCCATTCTCTTTAGAAACTAGTTCTGCTAAGTAATCGGCTTCTGCAGTCATGATTTCAAATGCTTTACGCAAAATTTCACTGCGTACTCGTGGCGCAGTTGCTGCCCATGGCGCACTGGCCACATCGGCTGCTGCAAGGGCGGCTTCGCATTGGCTATCTCCAGCCATAGCCACTTCGGCAATAACGCTGAGGTCGCTTGGATCATAAACAGGCGTGGTTTTTACTCCATCGACCCATTCTCCGTTGATAAACATCTGAGTACGCATAAGATGAGGATACTCAGAGTGCAAAAAGGTCGCCACTAGCAACCTCTACGCACCGATAAAGGGAGATGAAGTGCCTAAGTCCTGGACCGATGGAGCCCCAGCCCCGGTTGTTTTACAAGATCACGCCACACTTGAAGATCCACTTAGTTACAAGATCAAGCGTCGCTTCTTAGGTGGTGCGCTCAATCGACACTCTCTTGGACACCAGCGTTTAAGTAAGCGTTACGGCCTCGGCATCTTGTCATCAGATTGCATCTCATCTTCAGCTTACGGTTCAGAACAGATTCTTATTGCACTCTTGCCAGCGTTTGGTTTAGCTGCATTCACAATCTTGATGCCAATGACTGGCATTGTGATTGCAATTCTTATTCTCATTACTCTTTCATATCGCAACGTGATCTCCGTCTACACAAAGACAGGTGGCGCATACATAGTCTCGCGCGATAACTTCGGGCCAGTAGTTGCACAGATCGCAGCTGTTGCGCTGATGCTTGATTACATCGTGACTCTTGCAATCCAATCTGCTGCAGGTGTTGCTGCGATCATCTCAACTTTCCCATCACTTGCTCCTTGGAAGATACCAATGATTCTTGTTGTCATTGTCTTCCTCACCTACGGAAATCTACGTGGCGTTAAAGAAGCCGGAAAAGCTTTTGCCTTCCCTACTTACTTCTTCGTTGGATCCATGTTCATCGTTTTCACGATGGGTATCTGGCGACTCATGAATGGAACACTCCCAGTCTTAGATACCGACTTGCCTGGTGCTATTGAACTTGGAAAAGAACAAGGGCTGCTCACCGCCGCAGCAATCTTTATTCTGCTGCGTGCATTTGCAAATGGTGGTTCATCACTTACTGGACTTGAGGCAATCTCAGATGGTGTCGCCCTCTTTAAGGAACCAGAAGCTCAGAACGCTAAACGCACTCTTGTAATCATGAGTTGCTTGCTTGGAACGCTAGTCCTAGGTGTTTCATGGTTTGCTCATCACATCCATGCCATGCCATATGAATCCGGAACGCCGACCGTTATTTCCCAGATCGCTAATGCGACTATGGGCGATGGAGCCTTTGGGCAGTTAATGTTTATTATGGTTCAGCTTGCAACGATGCTTATTCTCTTTGCTGGCGCCAACACCACTTATAGCGCTTTCCCATTGCTCTGTAACTTCGTTGCGACAGATGGGTATTTGCCACGACAGCTCACAAAGCGTGGTCACCGATTGGCTTTCTCCAACGGTATCTTGTTACTGGCTGGTGGCGGAATCTTCCTCGTCTTGATTACTGCAGGTTCAGTTGAACACCTTGTCGCCTTCTATGCACTCGGTGTCTTTACCGGATTTACTTTGGCAGGATTCGGAATGGCTCGCTATTTCAAGCGGACAAAACCAGATGGCTGGAAAATTAAATACATAATCAACGGACTTGCTGGATCAGTTTCTCTCTTGATCGTAATCATTTTCTCAATTGTGAAATTTACGCAAGGTGCTTGGCTGGTTCTTGTTGTCTCACCAATTCTTGTGATCACCTTCTTGCGTCTTCGCCGCCAATATACAAACGAGCAAGCAGCACTTTCTGTGAAGCAAGAACATGAGCGCGCAACCTCTATCGCTCGCCACGATGTGACCGTTCTTGTCGACAACGTTGATCTCGCAACTGTCGGAGCGATTCGTTACGCACGAAGCCTTAAGCCACGCAAGCTAAGCGCAGTTCACTTTGTCATCGATGATAGACGTGCTGCAGAAATTCAGGCCGCATGGGCAAGTTCAGATGCACTCGATGACGTCACGCTAGAACTTATTGACTGTCCAGATCAACGCCTTCCAAATGCAGCCCTCGAATACGCAATGCGCATGACCGAGAAACAAGAAGTAGAACTTACGCTTTTGCTTCCGCGGCGCGCTTACTCAGGTTTCTTAGGACGCTTACTACATGATCAAACTGCAGAAAAGATTGCAGCACCAATTTCACAGCTGCAAAGAGTTGTGGCGACAATTGTTCCATTCGATGTGAATCGCATTCTCTCTGGTTCAACTCCACAAGTTGTTAAGGTTGCAAAAGAGCCAGTGGCTGCAAAACCAGTTGCATTTAAACCCGTGGAAGAAGTTATTCGAGATATTGAGCCAGTGAGCCATTACGCCGAAAACTTGACACCAATTGGAGAAATCCAATGGCGCAAGCGTGCTCAGGTGCAGGGTCGCGTGACATCAATTAAGAGCGCACCGCGTGGCTCTGCTCCTTATCTCCAGGTGGAAGTGTGGGATCAGACAGGTGGAGTAACACTTCAATTCTTGGGTCGCCGCGATATCGCAGGTCTAGAAGTTGGGTCTCAGATTCGTGCAGAAGGAATGGTCGGCGAAGAAGAAGGATCTCTGACTATCTTGAATCCTTCATATGAACTACTTGTCTGAGAAGAAGTCTTTCAACAGCTGCGCGCACTCGTTCTCGCGAATTCCTGAAGTAACTTGGACCTTAAAGATTGAGCGTGGATCGCGAAGTACATCCCACACTGAACCCACGGCCCCTGCCTTCTCATCCCAAGCACCGAAGACAAGGTGGCTAATCCTCGATTGAGCGATTGCACCTGCGCACATTGCACATGGTTCTAAAGTCACAATCAGCGTGCAGCCATCGAGGCGAGATTTCTGTAAGCGTGTGGCTGCATTTCGAATTGCAACAATTTCAGCGTGTGCTGTCGGATCGTTGTGAGCTTCTCGCTCATTAAATCCTGTACCAATCACAACGCCATCTGCATTTACAACAATTGCACCGACTGGCACATCGCCAGTGGACAATGCACCTTGGGCAATTGCGAGCGCTTCACCCATTAACTCTTGATGGCTCAAAATTTTATAACTCCAATAATTGCGTGAATTCCCCGCCGAATCCTAGCCGACTTGCGATTGCTTCTAGTTGCTCATCCGGAAAGAGATCTGGGTCATCGCATAAAGTTGATAGTTCCATTCGGTGCACGCCAATATCTGAAATAATATCTAGATCACCGGCAGGAAATGGTTCGTCTTCTTCTTCGGGCATTTCTAAGTCACAGAGCTCGATAAATTCTGCAGCAATTTCATAATCAATCGCACAAGTAATATCACTTAAGAATAATTTGATATGTGAGCCGAGCACTCGAATAATCATGAAAAATTCTTCATCGATTGCTAACAGAGCTATCGCACCACCATTTGTTTGCTGTGACTTAAGTCGCTCAATTATTTGAGGAAGGTCTTGCGCATCTGGCAAAAGGGCGAGAGACCACCGACCATCTTCATGCCAGGCGGCAACAGCAATATCCACGTCGTTGATGAGTGGCTCGCCCGCCTGATCATGTGTCACGTTGCTCATATTCCCACTCATTGGGGTGGAAAGAAAGGGCGGTAAGGTATGGGTTATGAAAGTTCACGTTGCCAACCATCCGCTGATCTCCCACAAATTGACTGTTCTGCGCGACAAGAACACCGATTCTCCAACATTTCGACGTCTTGTCGAGGAGCTCGTCACCTTGCTCGCCTACGAGGCAACACGTGATGTGCGTGTCGAGAAGGTTGAGATCGTTACCCCTGTGCAACCGACAACTGGTGTGAAGTTAGCTCAACCTCGTCCAGTTGTTGTTCCGATTCTTCGCGCCGGCTTGGGAATGCTTGAAGGTATGAGTCGTTTGATTCCTACTGCCGAAATTGGTTTCCTTGGAATGGTACGCGATGAAAAAACTCTTCAAGCGAGTACATATGCAAACCGACTCCCTGAAAATCTTTCAGGTCGCCAATGCTTTGTTTTAGATCCAATGCTTGCAACCGGCGGAACTCTTGTCGCCGCAATTAACTTTCTTATTGAGCGTGGTGCAACGGAGATTACTGCGATTTGTATTTTGTCAGCACCGGAAGGAATTGCAGTTCTTGAGGAAGCATTTAAAGATTCTGGAGTTCCAATCAATTTAGTAACTGGCGCACTCGATGAACGGCTCAACGAACACGGATATATAGTCCCTGGTCTTGGAGATGCTGGCGATCGACTCTACGGAGTTGTCTAAATGGCATCTACCTCTCCAGGGTATGGAATTACTATTCGTGTTGAGGGATCACCAGATCTTCAACCTGTAGCACAAATTACATCCGCACTAGCTTCTGCCGGCGCAACAATTACCGCTCTCGATGTTGTCGAATCACTTCTGGATCGTGTTGTCATCGACGTAACGTGTGACACGGTAAATGTTGACCATGCAGATGAGATCACAGAATCTCTCAATAAAATTGATGGTCTTGTTGTTCGTAAGGTTTCGGATCGCACATTCCTGCTCCATTTAGGTGGCAAGATTGAGATTGCATCCAAAGTTCCACTGAAAACCCGCGATGATCTCTCCCGTGCCTATACGCCTGGCGTTGCACGAATTAGCCAGGCAATTGTTGATGACCCCACCAACGTCAGACGACTAACAATGAAGCGCAATACCGTTGCAGTTGTTACGGATGGTTCTGCGGTATTGGGTCTTGGAAATATCGGGCCAGCAGCTGCTCTTCCTGTCATGGAAGGAAAGGCCGCACTCTTTAAGCGCTTCGCCGATGTTGATGCCTGGCCAGTCTGCCTGGATACACAAGATGTCGATGAAATCGTGCGAACTGTTCAATTGATTGCACCTGTCTACGGTGGCATTAACTTGGAAGATATTTCGGCGCCGCGATGTTTTGAAGTTGAGGCACGACTTCGCCAACTACTCGATATTCCTGTATTCCATGATGATCAACATGGAACGGCAATTGTCGTACTCGCAGCGCTAAAGAATTCTCTAAAGCTAGTAAAGAAAGATATTTCTGCTGTAAAAATTGTGATGAGTGGGGCTGGAGCCGCCGGAACTGCCGTGGCTCGCCTATTAGTTAAAAGTGGCGCTAAGAACATTATTGCTTTTGATAAAGATGGTGCGATTAACGCTTCACGTAGCCGCGAAGATGAGATGCGCGCTTGGTTCATTGAACATTCGAATCCAACAAATTTTGCCGGCGATATACATGAGGCAATGTCAGGTGCTGATGTATTTATCGGCGTCAGCGCACCCAATGTGCTGACAGAGGCTGATATTGCTTCCATGGGTGCGAAATCAATTGTCTTTGCTCTTGCCAATCCAGATCCAGAAGTTGATCCCGTTATTGCCCGCAAATATGCAGCTGTCGTGGCGACAGGGCGAAGTGATCAGCCGAACCAGATCAACAACGTGCTTGCTTTCCCTGGCATCTTCCGTGGATTGCTCGATGCACAGGCTCATAAGATCACAGATGATCTTTTGATCGCTGCAGCTAATGCGATCGCAGACTGTGTCTCTGCCTCACAACTTAACGCCTCATTTATTGTTCCAAGCGTCTTTGATCCTCAGGTGGTGACGAAAGTTGCTGCTGCCGTAAAGGCGAGTGTATGAGTGATTTAACTAAATTTTTCGTGGATAACTTCGAAAATTTAGCACCGTTTATCTTTTATCTCATCGTCGGTGTCATTATCTTTGTAGAAACCGGAGTTCTGCTTGGCTTCTTCCTGCCGGGTGATTCACTACTTTTTGCAGCCGGAATTGTTGCGTCAACTCATGGCAATATCAATCCAGCAATTCTTGCGATCGTCGTCTTCACAGCTGCATTTCTCGGAGATCAAGTTGGCTTCGCATTCGGTCGGGTAATCGGTCGTCCTTATCTTGAACGTCGCAAGTCCCCGCGTATTCAACAGATGATCAAGAAATCTGAAATTTACTATGAGAAGTATGGGTTCTGGGCTGTTGTGGGATCTCGCTTTATTCCGTGGGTTCGAACTTTTGTCCCGCCAATCGCGGGAACTACCACCATGAATTACTACAAATTCCTTCTGGCAAATTCTCTCGGTGCACTCATCTGGGGCGTCGGAATCACGATGTCAGGATTTTATGCTGCATCACTTCCGTGGGTTAAGACATCTGCCGTAACCATCGGATGGGTCTTTATTTCTCTGTGGCTGCTCTCTTTAATTGTGAATTTCGTACGCCACCGACAAGTACTCCGAGATAAGTAAGAACAATTCCGGAGACGAGGTAAACGCTCACCTTGACGCCATCAGTTGGTGAATAGAGGTCAATTAGTAGGGATCCAACCAGTTGTCCACCCACGCTTATGAGGGTAAATGTGAGCACACCTAGGTGCTGCACGATTGTTGATGTGAATGCAACGTAGATAACTCCAAGTACTCCACCTGTGTAAATCCACCAGGGTCCTGCAGGTAGTGGTGAAAGTTTCATACCACCTAAAGTCATTGCAAAAAGAAGAATGATCAGTAAGAAGATTGTTCCCATCGCAAAGTTCAGTAACGAAGTCGTAAAACTCTGATGGGAGTGCTCGTTTATCCGGCCATTAAGTGCTCGCTGGACACCAACTATTGCGCCTGCAAATATTCCGAGAAGAACTGCTGCGATTGATAAATCTCGGCCATCGAGTCGATCTGCGACTGAGATAAAGACTGCAAATACGGTGACAAATGCAGCTGTCACACGACGTGGAGTGATTTGCTTCTTTCCGCCTCCGGTCAATCCGACGCGATCAACAAGCAAAGAGATAGCGCTCTGGCCCGCGATTGCTGCAACTGAATAGATTGCAACGCCGATCAAAGGAACGATTTGAGTCTGAACGGCTACAAAGCTTCCACCTAACATTCCAGCAAAGAGCGTCCAGGGTGGAATCGCTTTGGCGATAACTGCTCTACGTAGGGTACGAACCCCTTCTTTAATTGATGGATTAAAGAGTGCGATAACGACAATAATGATCAATCCAGAGGTAAATGAAACAAGAGCTGCTTGTAAGCCGTTTCCTAAACGGTGCGATAGTTCACCATTTGCGCGAGCTTGTAGCGCGATCAAGAGCCCTGAGAGAGCGGCTAGGAAATCCAATCGCTTATGTTGCATCTACTTACTTTACTTTAGCTATCAAGCTTCAGGGTGATTTCCAGCCACTCTTCTTCACGTTGAGCAAGTTCAGATTCGATCGAGGCGATCTCATTGGCAATCTCAATCAACCGATTGGCATCAAATGAAACTTCACTTTGCTCACTCTTTAGCGTTTCGAGTTTTTCGCGTGCCTTTGCAATCTGCCGTTCAACTCTGGCCAAATCTTTCTTAAGAAGACGCTCTGTCTGGGCAGACGAAACTTTCTTTTCACCCTGTGAAGATCCTCCTCTGAGTGCGCGTGCACGATCTTCTAGATATTGATCAACACCACGCGGAAGATCACGCAATTGTCCATCGCCTAGTAATCCTACAAATCGATCACAGACTCGTTCGAGAAAGTACCTATCGTGTGAAATCACAATAAGAGTTCCGCCAAAACTATCTAAGAGATCTTCAAGTTCTGTAAGAGTTTCGATATCGAAATCATTTGTTGGTTCGTCGAGCAGCAATACATTGGGGGAATCCATAAGCAATCTCGTAAGTTGCAAACGTCGCTTCTCGCCACCAGAGAGATCTCCAACGGGTGTCCACTGACCATCACGATCAAAGCCCAGTCGTTCACAGAGCTGCGAGGCTGAAAGTGTTCGCCCCTTGCCAATCTCAATGTGGTTTGCCACATTTTCAACAGCTTCCAGCACTCGCCATGTTGGATCAAGCTCATCTAAATGTTGAGTAAGAAAGGCAACCTTTACTGTAATTCCAGTAACTAATTTTCCTGCCGCAACCTCTAGTTCTGCAGCCATGGTGCGCATTAACGTGGTCTTACCTGCCCCGTTAATTCCAACAATTCCAAAGCGATCACCGGGTCCGATATTCCAGGTTAATTCGCTGATCAACTCTTTATCGCCTGCCGTAATTTTTGCATGTTGATATTCCAAGACGGTGCGTCCAAGTCGATTGAGTGCGAATTTAAGCAACTCTGACTTATCGCGAGGCGCAGGTTCGCTACTGATCAATTCATTTGCTGCATCTACGCGAAATTTTGGCTTGACTGTCTGGGCAGGTGCACCACGGCGAAGCCAGGCAAGTTCTTTGCGAATAAGTTGGTTACGTCGTGCATCCATGGCACTTGTTTGGCGGGCACGCTCAGCCTTTGCCAAAACATATGCCGAATATCCTCCGTCATACTCTTCGAGCGCTCCACCAACAACTTCCCAGGTTCGTTCCGTTACTGCATCAAGGAACCAGCGATCGTGAGTGACAACCAATACCGCTAAGTCTTTTCGTGCATTTAAATGTTGTGCAAGCCAATCAACGCCTTCAACATCAAGGTGATTTGTTGGTTCATCGAGCATGATGAGATCAAGTTCATCAATAAGTAGCTTCGCTAAACCAACTCGTCGCTTCTCTCCTCCTGATAATGTGACGAAGACCCGTTCGAAGAGATGATCATCGAAGCCACCGAAGAGACCGGTAAATACTTCACGAATCTTGGAATCACTCGCCCATTCATGTTTAGCGCGATCGCCAATAACGAGATCACCAACAGTTGCGTTTTTATCCGCCAAATCAACTTGTGAAAGCATTCCTACGCGCACTGAATTTCCTTGTGTTACTCGTCCCTCATCCGCTTTTTCAATTCCAGCAATAATCTTCATGAGAGTGCTCTTGCCGGCACCATTTCGACCCACAATTCCGATTCGATCACCTTCGGAGACGCCAATAGAGACTTTTTTGAGTAATGGGCGGATATCGAAGGCCTTACTTATGCCTTCGAGATTAACAAGATTGCGCGCCATAATGGAGAAGCGTACCTTTGCGCCATGATGGTTACAGACCGCGAGTACGCAGTTGCACTCGATGAGAAGGACCCACTTAAAGGATTTAAATCACTTTTTATGATTTCAGATCCAGATATGTGTTATTTGGATGGAAATTCACTAGGCCGTTTGCCTCTAGCCACAGTTACAGTTGTGAATGATTTTATGACCCGCGAATGGGGACCTGAAGTTGTTACCGGTTGGGGACATTGGGTAGATGAAGCACAACCAACGGGCGATCTTCTTGGACGTGCAACGCTAGGAGCGGCAGCAGGTCAGGTGTTGGTCTGCGACACAACATCAGTAAATTTCTATCAGCTCGCACTCGCTGCAATCCACGCACGCCCTGGACGCAAAACAATCATCATCGATGCCGCTAATTTTCCTACAGATCGCTACATCCTTGAAGGAATTGCAAAACAGTTTGGATTGAAGTTAATAATCATCGATAACGAAACACCTGGAAGTGCCGAGAACGAACGCATCACTCCTGAGATTCTAGAGAAGTACTTAAACGACGATGTTGCACTTGTGACTCTTGAAGTTATTCAATACCGATCAGGTGCCCGCAATGACATCAAATCTCTCACTGACTTGGTACGCAAACACGGAGCGTTCTTGTTATGGGATGCCAGCCACGCTGTTGGTGCTATCGAAATGGATTTTGATAAAAACGGCGTTGATATCGCAGTTGGTTGCACATATAAATATGGAAACTCTGGCCCTGGATCTCCCGCCTGGCTATATGTAAATAAGCGAGTGCAGGCAGAGTTACAAGTTCCAATTCAAGGTTGGTTCTCACAAGGAGATCAATTTGGAATGGGTCCAGTCTTTGAACGTGCAGATGGAATTCGCGGATTCCAGATTGCATCCCCTTCACTCATAGGCCTTCGTTGTGTGAAGAGTGCATTCTCAATGATTGAAGAAGCTGGCATTGGTGCTATCGCACAAAAGGCTGCAACTGGAACTCAGATGATGATTGAGCTCTACGATGCGTGGCTCGCAGATTTAGGTTTTACATTGCTGACCTCTCGCAACGCATCCGAACGAGGTGGGCACATCTCACTCGGACATCCCGATGCAGCGCGAATCTGTGTGGCACTTCGTGAATATGCCAACGTAATCCCTGATTACCGCACGCCTAATTCGATTCGTTTAGCTATCGCTCCCCTTCCAACCTCATATGTTGAGATCTGGGATGGTTTCCAACGCATGCGTGATCTCGTTGCTTCTCGTCAATACGAAACAATCAAACAATCAGATTCGAGAGTCACATGAGCGATCCTTCAGGTAATGAATTCGAATCAGCACTGACGTATAGCTCGTATTTGGCAGTAGATGAACTCTTGGGTTTACAGCGTCCCCTATCAGAGGGCCCAGAACATGATGAGATGCTCTTTATAATTATTCATCAGACGTATGAGCTCTGGTTTAAGCAACTTATCCACGAATTTTCCGCTGCCCAACAATCCTTAGAAGATGGCGATACCCATCGCAGTCTTGCGATCTTGGGTCGCATTCGTACCATTCTTAAAGTCTGTGTAACACAGATCGATATTTTGGAAACGATGACACCACTGCAATTTAATGCTTTCCGTGGGTACCTTGCCTCATCTAGTGGTTTTCAATCAGCACAATTTAGAAAAGTTGAAGCGATCCTTGGCCGCCGTGATTCACGGATGACAGGACATCTGCCACCGAAAGATCAGCAGGAGATTGCAGCGATCACATCACGAAAGAGTCTCTGGGACTCAACTCTTGCTTATCTCAATCATCGCGGGCATGGGATTCCCAATCACATTCTCAACCGCGATGTGAAATCACATTATGAGAGCAATGAAGAAATTCAGGAGATTCTCCTTGCAGTGCATAGGCACGATCCTGAGAGTGCAATGGTCTGCGAGCGCCTTGTAGATATCGATGAAGGTCTACAAGAGTGGCGCTACCGACATGTAAAAATGGTCGAACGCACAATTGGATCAAAGATTGGAACCGGTGGTTCAAACGGGGTTGAATATCTTGCCAGCACGCTTTTCGCCCCGGTCTTTGCTGATCTGTGGAAAATTAGATCGCGTTTTTAATTAAAGTTTTGGCAAACCCATAACGACGATTTCATCCAATGACTTACGTCCACGTGGTGCAAGCTCACGCTCTGCCAAGGCAGCGGGTAACTTCTCAGCGCTAGCTTGTTCACCAATGGCAATAACAACAACTGGCACAAGCTCGCTTGCCATTTCGACGTTACTGCGCGCCTTTTCTTTATCAAAGCCTGTCATTTGATGGGCAACAAGCCCACGGTCATGAGTTTCAATAACGAGTTGAGCGACAGCTAATCCGCAATCGAATTGATAGTCAGCGTGGATAGATCCATCATCACGTGTTGGTTGTGCGGCAACAAGAATCAGGGCTGATGCGTTCTTAGCCCAGCCTTGGTTAAATTCAACGAGAGAAGCCAAAATTTGATTGAAGGTGGCATCGTCGCGCTTACCGACAAAGAAGCGCCATGGCTGTCCATTAAATGCTGATGGCGCCCATCGCGCCGCTTCGAGAATTCCCAAGAGATCAGTATCTGAGATAGCCGCACTCTCATCGAGTGAGCGAGGGCTTCTACGGATTGCAATTACTTCATTTACTGGAACGGCGGTCTCTGCTCTCATAAGGAGCGACCCTACCTCTCATTAAGTAAATCTGCAGTGTGAAAACTATCCATGATGCATCTGCATAGAGTTTAATAGGGCAATGCCTACAAAGATTCACCCAACAAAAGCACTGCTGATCTCCACGACAGTTAATCTGCTGGCTACAAAGCTACCTGGCGAAATAGCGGTCGATGAAATATTGGAAGCTTCTGGAATATCTAAAGGAAGTTTGTATCACCACTTTGAGGATCTCGGCGAGTTGCTAGAAGTAGCACAGGTGGAGATTTATGCGGCATGGGTAGATCGAAGTGTTGAAGCACTTGTTGGGATGATTGCAAAAGTGAAAACTCGTGAAGACATAGTTAATGGACTGAAAATAGTTACTCGCTTTACACAAGATAAAAAGTACAGCAATACACGCTTTCAACGTGCTCGTGCAATTGCTGCCGCTGAACACAATCCTCGATTTAAAAAGCGTTTAGCAGAAGAACAGACTCGCTTGACTGACGCACTGATTGATTTGATTAATGAGGCGCGCAATAAAGGTGTATATGCAAAAGATTTTGATGCACACGCAGGTGCAGTATTAGTACAGGCTTACACACTTGGCATGATTGTCGATGACTTCGTTGATAATCAGATGGATCCGGAAGCCTGGTATGACCTGATTGATAAAGTGGTTGATAAAGTCTTTCTTGTTTAGGGTTAAACACGCGTAGATTTCATATTAGTTGCAACTTGTTTGGGGATCAGAGATACTTACTCCCTAACGAATTGGACTTTTAAAAATGTATTCCACGATGCACACGCATCACGCAAGTACTTTTAGACATATCCCTGCCGCATCCAAGCCTGTGTCATCCGAGCGCGTTGCTCAAGTTTTGGCAGATGAGTGGAATTTATTTACAAAAAACACAAAGGCTTCTGAGGCTGAAAGTAAGCGCGCCTTTGATTCACTGCCACTCGGAGTGACTTCAAGCTTCCAGCATTGGGATCCATATCCAATCTCTATTGCCTCTGCAGAGGGTGCATGGATGACAGATGTCGATGGGCGCAAGCTTCTCGACCTTTCCATGGGCTTTGGCGCGATGCTCGCTGGCCACCTCAACCCAATCGTTGTCGAAGAGATCCAATCCTCACTTCGCACCGGAATGCTCTTTGTAACTCCTTCACCGATTTCAACAGATGCCGCTGAGCGCATATGCAAGCGATTTGGTATCGACCAGGTTCGCTTCACGAACTCTGGTACAGAGTCGACGATGTACGCGGTTCGCGTGGCTCGATCTGTCACTGGCAAAATGGGCCTTCTTAAGGTCGAGGGTGGATATCACGGAAGTTATGACCCGTTTGTGGTTTCAAGTAAGCCTTCATTGGATCTCATCGGTGATCCAGAGAACCCGACTCCAGCAATTGATGGCAATCTTGTTCCAGGAGATATTTACGTAGTTCCATTTAATAATCTCAGCGCACTGGAGCGAATGTTTGAAAAGAACTCTTCAAAGATCGCCTGCTTTATTGTCGAACCAGTTCTTGAAAACTTAGCGATTGTTTTGCCGGATGCTGGATACCTCGAAGGTGTTCGTGCATTGTGCGATAAGTACGATGTCATCCTTATCTTTGATGAAGTAAAGACTGGACTCACAGCTGGTGCACATGGTGCATCTGCTCGTCTTGGAGTTCAACCAGATCTGATTACTCTTGCGAAATCTATCGGTGGCGGACTTCCACTTGCAGCATTTGGTGGAAAGAAGAAGTACATGGATTACGTCACCAACGGCAAGATGGCACACTTTGGAACATTCAACGGAAATCCACTTGCAATGGCAGGTGTCCGTGCAATCGATCGTATTTGTACGACGGAGGCGATGGAGAAAGCTGAAGCGCTAAATATGCAAGCTTTGACCCGTATCAGTGCGATTATTGATGAATACGAACTACCTGCACACACAGTTGGTTTCGGAGTAAAGGGTTGCGTTACTTGGTCAACAACGCCAGTACGCAATTACCGCGATTACAAAGCCACTGACTTTGGTATCGCAGAAGCTCACTGGCTCTTCTCACTTAACCGCGGCATTATCACTCCTCCTGGACTAGATGAGCAGTGGTTGATCAGTTTGGCTCACGGCCAGGCAGAGATCGATCTACTTGTTGAAGATTTCCGCGAATTTGCAGTCGCTTTACGCGGCTAAATACTCCACGAAGAGTGCAGAGGGCGTCCTTCTGCATATCCAGCGGTTGATTGAATTCCAACTGTTGCGCGCTCTGCAAATTCATTCAGATCATGGGCACCTGCATACGTACATGAAGATCGTACGCCAGCGATAATCTCATCGAGTAGATCTTCGACTCCTGGTCGACTTGAGTTGAGATACATACGTGACGTTGAAATTCCTTCTTCAAAGAGCGCTTTACGTGCACGATCGAAGGCATCTTCAGAAGATGTGCGTGCAGCAACTGCGCGAGCAGATGCCATTCCAAAAGATTCTTTGAAAAGTTTGCCATTGGCATCACGTTGCAAATCACCAGGTGATTCATAGGTGCCTGCAAACCAAGAACCAATCATTACCTGTGATGCACCTGCCGCGAGTGCCAGTGCAACATCGCGCGGATGGCGAACACCACCATCTGCCCAGACAGATTTTCCGAGTTCTTTTGCAGCTGCTGCACATTCAAGAACTGCCGAAAATTGCGGACGGCCAACACCTGTCTGCATACGAGTTGTACACATTGCACCAGGACCTACGCCGACCTTAACAATGTCAGCTCCGGCTGCAATTAAGTCACGTGTTCCATCTGCAGTAACTACGTTGCCTGCCACGATCGGAATCGATGGATTAAGGGCACGAATAATCTTTAAAGCTTCGATCATCTTTTTTTGGTGGCCGTGAGCTGTATCTACGACAAGAACATCAGCACCAGAATCAATGAGAGCCTTTGCTTTAGCTGCTACATCTCCATTAATTCCAACAGCTGCAGCAATGCGTAAACGTCCCTTGCTATCAAGGGCTGGGGTGTACAAAGTTGCACGGAGTGCCCCTACGCGAGTCAAAATTCCAACTAGTTCGCCAGATGCGCTAACAACGGGTGCCACCGTGCGGCGATGTTCGTGTAAGAAATCAAAGGCTTCACGCGGATTATATGAATCCGGAATAACAAATGGATTCTTACTCATCACTTGTGAGACCTGAGTGAAGCGATCTACAGAAGCACAATCCTCTTCTGTAATGATGCCAACTGGCTTATTTCCTTCAACAACAACGATCGCACCGTGTGCACGTTTGTTGATAAGGCTGATTGCATCCGCAACTGTGTCTGCTGGAGCCAAGGTAATCGCTGTATCAAAGAATGGGTGGCGCGATTTAACCCAAGAAATTACATCGTGCACGACTGCATGAGGAATATCTTGAGGAATCACTGCAATACCGCCGCGGCGAGCAACCGTTTCTGCCATACGTCGGCCAGAGATTGCTGTCATATTTGCTACGACAATTGGAATCGTTGTCCCTGAACCATCTGTGGATGAAAGATCGACATCCATTCGACTTAATAGTTCAGATGCACTCGGCACCATAAAGACATCGTCGTAGGTCAGGTCATACGTGGGTGTATTTAGGAATCGCACGTAGCCGAACTATACGGGCTCTTAGGTACGAATGAGAAAATCGCAGCGTGCCACGCCTGTTTCGATGAGTTCTGCGTTGACTTGATCACTTCCCTTGGCCCATGCCTTAGCGCTATCCGGATCTTTTCCAAAAGCGATATGGCGTGAGATAAGTCGTGAGATTCGTAAATCTTCATCAAGATAGGCATACCAGCTCTGATCAAGTAAGGGTGATATCTCTTGCCACCCATCTTTGTCATGCATCAAGTAATTTCCTTCGACAATTACAACGCGTGTACTTGGGTAGACAACACCTTGCGCCGCAATCGACTCTTCGATTGAGCGATCAAATACGGGGTAATAGATTGGTTCAGCGCCATCAGACTTGATTCTTGCAATGAGAGTTGTGAATCCTTTTACATCAAAGGTGTCTTGTGCGCCTTTACGATCTGAACGTCCAAGCTCTTTAAGAACTCTATTGCTCAAGTGAAAACCATCCATAGGAACAACAGAGACCAATGTTGGATCCATTCCTTTGAGGAGATACTTTGAAAGTGTTGACTTGCCGCCACCTGGTTTTCCAACAATTCCTATGATCGTGCGTGTTAAAGCGCTGGCTCTTTCAACGACTAACGCTTTTGCCTCTTCCGTTGAAATCTCTTTAGACATCGACACTCACCTGTATTGCGGCCCTGATCGCAGCGACCTGCTCTGCAAGTGGCATCGTTGGCAACCCTGGAAATTCTGCAGCTTGATTAGGGGCAAGTGGAAGATGGATGAATCCTGAAATTACATCACTTCCTTGTAGAAACGATTGTGCTGTAAAGAAAATCTCGTTGCAGATGAATGCTCCCGCCGAGTATGAAATCTTCGAGCTAATTCCTATCGCTGATATGGCATCTACTATCGCCCGAATTGGCAAAGTTGAAAAATACCCATCTGCTGCGCCTGTATTAATCCGCTGATTCTCTAGTTTTACCCCGGCATTATCGGCAATCCGAGCATTTGCAAGGTTAATTGCAACCTGCTCTGGACCAATAAAGTCTCGCCCTTCAGCCTGACCTAAAGAGATTACAACTGAAGGTTGATGGGTTGTAATCAAATCGATCAGAATTTTGGCGGATCTCTTAAATTCAACAGGTAAAACTGCGGTGACAATCTCAATGTCATCTATTCCGTGTTCTGCAATCTCTTCTACAACAGCTCCTGATGGATTAAAACTTGCTCCACCGAAAGGTTCAAAACCTGTAAGGAGAACTTTCTTACTTGCCATAGGCCTTGCTCGCGATCTCATGGCGGCGAGAGATATAGCTCTCCGATGATCTAACAATCATATGTTCAAACCGTTGATCACCTTTGATATGGGTGCGCAGGTAATCAGCGCTAATTTCTTGACTAAAGAGTGCCGGCTTATCTTCAACGGCAGCGTTCTTCTTGTATGGACGAATGAGTCGATACAGATAGGTGACTTTGTGAATTAGCTCTGTTGCTACAAATCGTGAAAGCTTCTTGCTTGGTTTCTTTTTTGTCGAAGTTGCAAGAGCGAGCAGAATCTGTGCAATTTGAGCTCCACCTGATGTATCGGATAGTTCTGCACATTTCTTACTTAGGCTCTCACGCACAGCAGCATCAGATAACTTCGCAACCGTTGCCGTGATGTCAGCAAGGTTGGCATGATCTGCGCGCAGTGCGTAGCCATGATCGTGGCACCACTGAGCGCGTGCATCTTGATCGTCTGTGCCTCGAATATTTGAAATCAATACAGTCGGAATCTGTGCCGGTAAGAGTTCGTGAACACTGTTATAACCTGTCGCAGCAATCGCGCCATCAAAGGCTGCAAGCACGTTGGCGAGAGGAAAGTAGCGCTGGACTTTGATATCTAAGCCTTCTGGCGCCAGGCTTTTACCCTGCGCATCCACTGGGTTCTTTGTTAATACAACTTGTAACCCATTCCATCCAACTAACCCAGTAAGTGCAGCGTGCATCTTTTCGTTCATATCGGAATCGCCTGTGCCGAGTTGAACCAAAACTGCAGGACGTTCGGCATCAAGTCCTAAAGCTTTGCGAGCATCCTGACGAGATAGTGCACGGGACTTTGAGTAGAGAGATACAGGCGATGTCAGAGTTGCATCACTTCGTTGCGATGTAGGACCCTGATCATACTCGCGTGCAATATCACCGGGTTCGATAATCAGATCCACTAAACGAGATTGAAAAGGTAGAGCAAAGCGCAACAAGTTTTTCTGCCACAAGCCTCTACGCACCCAGACAATTGTGAGATCGGGGCGCTTTAACTTCGTCGCGATAAAACCTGGATACGGAACTACTCCATCGAATGAGATAACAGATGCGCCCGTTTCATCGGCAATTGCGATCAATCGATCACGGAAGTAGCGGTCCCAACGATGGGCAGGCATCCAACGACGAGTTTTTCCAGGAATATATTCGCACTGAATTCCTGTCGTAGCTGGAATCTCTGCGATACCGCCAGCGACAGAGACAAGTATTGGTCGCGCAACGTCCTTAAGTTCTCCTGCGACTGCAGTGGCGCGCGCTAAATGTCCCATTCCGATTCCATTGCTAGTTGCAAGGATGATCGATGGCTTATCCACGGCCTAGAACTTTTCGTAGAACGAGTGAAGTTATCTTCGTAATAAAGATGAGAAGCTGCTTTGGAGAATTAACTTTCTTACCTTCTCGCTTTAGATATCTACCAAATCTGCGCAGGCGATTGTGTTTGCCTTGATTCAGAGCAGCAAAACGATCATCGCTGAGCCAGAGTACGCCCCACATCTGCGAAATTGAACTGTAGAGAGATCCTTCGACAGTTAACGCACGAGCTAAGGCCGGGGCAAATACCGCAAAGGCACGACGATCGCTCTTATCTGCAACGCCAACCAAGCCATTTTCACTTGCAAGAAGATAATCGACGAGATCTTTGAGATCGGTTGTGCCAGCGGCATCTGCAAAGATGTAATACGGGGTAGGTCCATGAGTGAAATTCTCAATAAGCTCGTCAATGGTTAACTCTGCATCCAAATCAATTTCCTCAAACGAATACTCGCTATCGCCCTTGAGCCAGTTACGTATTTCACGGAGATCAGCATGGATATCCCCGACAGGTGAATATCTCTTGGTAAGAATCTTCCAAGGAGCCAAAAGAGTGATCTGCGCATTGGTGCCTGGTAAAGCGAGGAGTTTTGCGCGAAGATCGAGTACTTGTGCAAGTGTTGAGCTGCGGACATCTAGATAAACTTGATAGGTAGGTACCGACCAACTGAAATTATTCTTTGCGCGCACGCTATGCATCTGTGGGATTACTTGCGCAAGAGAAGGATCGTTATGGCGATGGATCTGATCTTTATTTGATTCAACAGTGCTATGACCAAGATGCCACGAGTGTGCTTGGCGGTCTACAAGGGTGCGAAGCCCTTGTGTAAATATTCGCCAACCTAATTCAGTATCTTCGCCGGTAATGAGGTTTCGGTCATAACCACCTAGATCGCGCCACTGTTGGTTATGAATTGAAAATGTTGCGCCAACAAATGCACGGTATCCATCAAGAGCTGGCTTTTCCAAATCGTGAGTGCGCGTGACACGTTCTTCCCACAGATCTTTACCCCAACTCTCTTCATGCAAAACATCAAATGCATCCGCTTTAAGAGCAGTCAAAAGTGCTTCTGGTGTGTAGCTCCAGCTCTTTACAAAACGCTTCCATCCAAGAACTGCATAGTCATCGTTATCGTGATGCCATTTCATATGATGAGCTAAATGATCCGGTTCAAAGACCATATCTGCATCGACAAACCAGAGAACATCCTCGCGTAGCTTTGCGACACAATCATTGGTTGCCGCCGTCTTTCCCCATTTACCTGGGCTATTTTTATATGCGATCAGCTTGGTTTTTGTCGGCTTAATTTTTGGCAAGGTCAGCGGCTTTGCACTGCCATCATCGATGACGTAGACCGAAATCAGAGATGCTGGATACGTCTGCGCCACAAGGGAGGCCAGAACTAAATCCAGCTTCTCTTGCCCATCGCGGCAGGCAATAACTACAGCTACTGAAAGCTTTGGGCGTGCAATAAGTTCAAGATCATCGGGGCGAGAGAAGCGATATGGCAAGTGGTTCATCGCTCTCCCCCAAATATTGGATGGTCCCAAATACCGACCACTTGTTCATTGGCTCCGTTGAGATATTTAGAGTAATTAGTGACATACGTATGGAAAGTAAATGTGCGGCGATAGATGTAGCCAGCACCAAATGTCCGCCAGATCTTTCCTCCATTATTTGTGACACCGCTCAACAAGTATCTATCTACCGCCGTATTGCCTTCGCCAAACCAGCCAGCGGCCTCTGCGGCTTCACGTTTAGCAAGAATTGTTCCGCCGCAAACCCAATCGCTCCAAAGCTCTACCGCTTGTGTTCCGTGAGGTGCAAAGCGACGTACAGTGAGTTGGAGAGGCTCAAGATATACATAATTCATTGCTCGGCCTACAACTTCTGCATCAGTCTCAAGTGCGGCATCTACGAGATCGCGAAGGTGCTCAGGACCGTAATAATCGTCATCGTCCATCTTTGCGATGTACTCGCTACCGGATTGAGCTGCAAGCGTTGAAAGAATAGTTCCGAGGGTTTGATCTTTCGTAAATTTCTGAACCACAACTTTTACTTTACGGCGATTAAGGGCTGAGATCTGTCGCTTATGTGAAGCTGATAACTCAATTGTGTGTAAACCCAAGATCAAATCAAATGAGACAAGAGTTTGCGCAAGAAGTTGTTCTAGTAAATTTGAGAGGTCATCTGCTCGAAGAGTTGAAAGAAGAACGCTGACTGTAGGATATTTTTTTATCTTCGAGCGACGAGACTTACGAAGGGCCTCAATGGCTTGGATTTCCTGTGAAAATGAGGTGAATCGATCCATTGTGTTGATTGGATTCGATGCCATGCGCCAAGACTACCAATAATCAAATAGCCCACTGATAAGATCGGAAAATGTCCGATACGCGCACAAGTGGC
>Ga0315903_10001629_pt1 | contig 34168 bp, 27 predicted proteins | sample LakEriMetagenome_7_FD_203524 | JGI IMG/M metagenome (GOLD analysis project Ga0315903, IMG submission 203524) | Freshwater fungal communities from buoy surface, Lake Erie, Ohio, United States - Buoy 2 MA119 | ecosystem: Environmental > Aquatic > Freshwater > Lake | place: USA: Lake Erie, Ohio...
TGGTTTCCTCCGTTTGCACCCACACCGGTGCCTTCAATCTCGCCGCGGGAGAGCTTGCCGTCACCGGCAGCCTCGCCGCCGCCAGCAACCTGACCGTGCAATCCGGCGCGACACTCTCCGGAACCGGATCCATCCAAGGCACAGTCACTCACCATGGCATCCTATCGCCCGGCATCGACGGCATCGCGGTGCTCAATCTCGGCGCGCTCAACCAATCGGTGGGTTCGACCACACAGATCACACTGGCGGGCGCAAACCCGGGCAGCGGATACGACCAGGTGGCCGTAACCGGCGCGGCGACCCTCGGCGGCACGCTCCAGGTTTCCCTCGCTCCTGGATTCGTCCCGACGACCGGCAGCGTCTTCGACGTGGTCACATCCGCGTCAAGGAGCGGTACTTTCGCCACCGTCACCCTTCCCGCACTCCCCCCCGACCGCAAATGGACCACCACCTACAATGGCGGTCCGACCGCCGGACTGCGCCTGGCCGTGGAGCCAGTCACTTACACACTCACCTATGCCGCCGGATCTAACGGATCAATCTCCGGAAGCACCAGCCAGACCGTCAACCACGGATCGGACGCCACGGCCGTCACCGCCGTGCCGAATGCCGGATACCAGTTCGTTTCCTGGAGCGATGGTGTGCCTACCGCCACACGCACCGACACCAACATCCAAGCGAACCTCAGCGTCACCGCGAACTTCACCATCCTTCAATACTCGGTCGCCTACGCCGCCGGACCTAACGGAACGATCTCCGGAAACACCAGCCAGACTGTGAACCACGGATCCAACGCCACCGCCGTGACCGCAGTACCCAACTCCGGATACCGCTTCGTTTCCTGGAGCGATGGCGTGCTTACCGCCACCCGCACCGATACCAACATCCAGGCGAATCTCAGCGTCACCGCCAACTTCACGATCATCCAGTACTCGGTCGCCTACGCCGCCGGACCTAACGGATCGATCTCCGGCACCACCAGCCAGACGGTCAACCACGGATCCAACGCCACCGCAATCACCGCCGTGCCGAATGCCGGATACCAGTTCGTTTCCTGGAGCGACGGCGTGCCTACCGCCACCCGCACCGATACCAACATCCAGGCAAACCTCAGCGTCACCGCGAACTTCACGATCCTCCAATACTCGGTCGCCTATGCCGCCGGATCTAACGGATCGATCTCCGGAAGCACCTCGCAGACCGTCAACCACTGGTCGGACGCCACCGCCGTCACCGCCGTGCCGAATGCCGGATACCAGTTCGTTTCATGGAGCGACGGCGTCCTCACCGCCACCCGCACCGACACCAACATCCAGGCAAACTTGAGCGTCACCGCGAACTTCACGATCCTCCAATACTCGGTCGCCTATGCCGCCGGATCTAACGGATCGATCTCCGGAAGCACCAGTCAGACAGTCAACCACGGGTCCGACGCCACCGCCGTCACCGCAGTACCCAACTCCGGATACCAGTTCGTTTCCTGGAGCGATGGCGTGCCCACCGCCACCCGCACCGACACCAACATCCAGGCGAACCTCAGCGTCACCGCGAACTTCACCATCCTCCAATACTCGGTCGCCTATGCCGCCGAATCTAACGGATCGATCTCCGGAAGCACCAGTCAGACAGTCAACCACGGGTCCGACGCCACCGCCGTCACCGCGGTGCCCGATGCTGGATACCAGTTCGTTTCCTGGAGCGATGGCGTTCCCACCGCCACCCGCACCGATACGAACATCCAGGCGAACTTGAGCGTCACCGCGAACTTCGCCATCCTGCAATACTCGGTTGCCTACGCCGCCGGATCTAACGGATCGATCTCCGGAAGCACCTCGCAGACCGTCAACCACGGGTCCGACGCCACCGCCGTCACCGCAGTACCCAACTCCGGATACCAGTTCGTTTCCTGGAGCGATGGCGTGCCCACCGCCACCCGCACCGACACAAACATCCAGGCGAACCTCAGCGTCACCGCGAACTTCACCATCCTCCAATACTCGGTCGCCTACGCCGCCGGACCTAACGGAACGATCTCCGGAAGCACCAGTCAGACCGTCAACCACGGATCCGACGCCACCGCCGTCACCGCGGTGCCCGATGCCGGATACCAGTTCGTTTCGTGGAGCGACGGCGTGCTCACCGCCACACGCACCGATACCAACATCCAGGCAAACTTGAGCGTCACCGCGAACTTCGGGTTGGGAGGGTACGCGGCATGGATTTCCGCGTTCCCGACGATTACGAATCCGGACGACCGACTTCCTGGAGCGGATCCTGACAAAGACGGTCTGGCGAATTCGGTCGAGTTCGTCACAGGCACCAATCCCTCGCAGCCTACAGGCGGCAACGTGGTCAGCGCCGATGTCGATGGAAGCAACGTCGTATTCGAGTTCGAGCGCGTGAAATCCGCGGGCGAGGCCGGCTTTGCATCGTTCATCGAGGTTTCCGGATCCCTCAACTCCGGATCGTGGACGACACCGTCCGGCGGCCAGGTGGTCGTCACCGACCATGGAACCACCGAGACCGTCACCGTGACGGTTCCCGCCCCGCCGGATGGCCGCATGTTCGGCCGGATCCGCGTGACCTCACCCTGAGCCGAGATCGGGCTTGGCGGGTGGATTCGCGCGCCGCATCCTCCGCCATGCGCTTGCCCGTTTTCGAGATCGCCGACTCCCTGCGCGCCGCCGTGGCCGCCGGGAACCGCGACCGCGTGTTGCTCAAAGCCCCGACCGGATCGGGCAAATCCACTGAGGTTCCGGGCATGTTGTTGGACGCCGGGATTTCCGGCACCATTCTCGTCATCGAACCACGGAGGATGGCCGCCCGTTTGCTGGCCGGATGGGTGGCGAAACAACGCGGAGCCACCCTCGGCCGCGAGGTTGGATATGCGGTGCGCTTTGATTCGAGATATGGCAACGACACCCGCATCATCTATCTCACCGATGGGGTGTTCCAACGCTGGATTCAGGACGACCCCGGCCTTCACGGCGTGGGCGCGGTGGTGTTCGACGAGTTTCACGAGCGCCGTCTGGCGGTGGATGTGGCCCTGGCCCGCTGCCTCGACCTTCAGGACGGTCCGCGGCCGGACCTGCGGGTGATCGTCATGTCCGCGACGCTCGAAACCGCGGGGCTTGCCGATTATCTGGCAAACGGCCCTCTTCATGGCAGGGACCGCTCTCCGCAGCGGTCCGGCCAATGCGATGCGAATGAGTCCGCGGATGCAGGGGTTGAAGATCATTCCACGATTGCCCATTCGCACTCCGTTCACACGGACCGCCCGGAGGTCGGTCCCTGCCTGAGTCAGTTGGAGACCGGAGGCCGCACCTATCCGGTCGATGTGGTTTACCGGCCGGACAAGGCACCGGTGAACGACCGCCGGGGCGGTCCCCCGCGCGAGGTTCCCGTCTGGGAAAAAATGGTGAAGGTCTGCATGGAGGCGATGACCATGCCGGAACCGGGAAACATCCTGATGTTCCTCCCCGGCACGCATGAGATCCGCAAGACGATTGAGTTGTTAGAGTCGGGTTCCACCACCCGTGGATGGGACGTGTTTCCGCTCTATTCCTCGCTGCCGCCCGCCGCGCAGGAGGCGGCAATCACACCGGGACCGAAGCCGAAGATCATCGTCGCCACCAACGTGGCGGAAACCTCGCTCACCATCGAGGGCGTGCGCACCGTGATCGACTCCGGCCTCGCGCGCATCGCCGCCTTCGAACCGCGCCGCGGGATCAACACGCTGCTGATCCGCAAGATTTCCCGGGCCGCCGCCGAACAACGGGCCGGCCGCGCGGGACGGACCGCGCCGGGGCGGGCATTCCGCCTGTGGAGCGAGGCCGATCACTCGCGCCGCGCCGAGTTCGAGGCCCCCGAAGTGCACCGGGTCGATCTCGCCGAGGCCGTGCTTTTGCTCAAGGCCGCCGGGGTTTCAGACATCCGCGGTTTCCGCTGGTTCGACGCACCGAAGGAGGACGCGCTGGTCCGCGCCGAAACGCTGCTGCACGACCTGGGAGCACTCGACGCGCGCGGTTCCCTCACCGAAGAGGGCGCGAAGATGGCCGCACTGCCGCTGGAGCCGAGATTCTCGCGCCTGATGCTGGCCGGGCACGAGCACGGCTGCGTGGCCGAAACCGCGTTCATCGCGGCCGCCGTGCAGGGCGAGGGCGTGTTCACCAACAAGCGCGGCGGCGTCGGGCGCAAAGACTTCCTGTTCGCCGATGACGGCTCGGATTTCGCCGGCGAGTGGCGCGCTTTCGAATCGGCGGAGGGCATGAAGTTCGACCCGCAGCGCTGCGGCCAGTTGGGCATCCTCGCCCGCGGCGCGCGTGAGATCGCCCAGGGGTTCGACCGCCTCGAATCGCTCGCCCGGCGATTCGGCTGGGTGTGGAATCCGGTGGATTTCCAGAAAAACCGCGAGGCGGTGGGACGCGCGATGCTCGCCAGCTTCAGCGACCAACTGGCAATCCGCTTCAACCAGGGCACGCTCGCCTGTCGGCTTGTCCACAACCGCCGCGGCAAGCTCGACGAGGAGTCCTGCGTGAAGGATGCCCCCGCCTTCGTGGCGGCGGAGATCACCGAGGTGGAGGCACGCGAGGTCATCGTCCACCTGCGCCGCGCCACCGCTATCGATCCGGCCTGGCTGGCGGACTTGTTCCCCGAGGACCTCGTCACCACCGATGGCGCGGCTTGGGACGACACCCGCCGCCGCGTGGTCGCCCGGAAGGAAACCCGCTTCCGGGATCTGGTGCTGGAGGCGAAGGAGACCGACCAGAACGTCAATCTCGACCGCGCCGCGGAGATCCTCGCGGAGAAGGTGCTGGGCGGCGAACTCGTGCTCAAGAACTGGGACCACTCCGTCGAGCAGTGGACCGCGCGGCTGCTTCTGTTAGGAAAGGCGATGCCGGAGCTGGAGATGCCCGGATGGACGGATCAGGACAAGGCGGACGCCATCGCGCAAATCTGCCACGGCGCGGTGGCCTACAAGGACATCAAGGAGGCGAACGTCTGGCGCGTGCTGCGCGAATGGCTCAGCCCGGCCCAGCGCGCGGCACTCGATTCGTATTGCCCGGAGCGCATCGACCTGGCCAACGGCCAGTCGGCGAAGATCACCTACGAACCGGGACGCGATCCATTCATTTCCGTGAGGGTGTCCCACCTCTTCGGCGTGTGGGAAACCCCTACCATCGCCGGTGGCCGTGTGCCCTTGTTAGTACATATCCTTACCCCGGGACAGAAGCCGTGGCAGATGACCAAGGATCTGCGGAACTTCTGGGCAGCCGGTTATTTCCAGATGAAAAAGGAAGTCGCCGGTCGCTATCCGCGGCATCCGTGGCCGGACAACCCGCGCGAATGGACGCCTCCGCTGCGGCGGGCTTGATCCATGCGTTTCCTCACATGCCTGGCAGACCTTCACGGATCTTCTCGGAGAAACCCGGGTCCTGATCCGCGGCCTTGGCGCGCGGGTTGATGAGCGACAGTTGTCTCAACTCCGGAAACGGCAGCGAGTTGTCAATTCCCTTGCGTTCGTAGAGCAACTGGTCGCCATATCCGTTGACCAGCATTCGCCAGTCCCATGGGGCGCGCTCGGTGGAAGCGCGCTGGTGCCGGATGGCGGTGGTGCAGTTGTTGGTGATGGCATTGTACCAACGGGGCGTCTGCTTCAGCTCGTTGATGGTGTTGACATATTCCATGAACGCATCGCGGACCCGTGGGGCCCTCAGCCGGTAGAGATACACATCCTCGCCCTCGCGATAGTTTGTCCGCAGGCGGATCACGTCGCGCTCGTCGGCCGCCACATAGATCAGTTCGAACTGCCGGTAGAGTCCGCCAAGCGCCGAATAGGACTCGCCCTTCTCCGGCCGGGTTTCGATGCTGAAACAGATGCGCCCGTCGGTTCCGAAGTCGAATGAAACGATCGGATGCGCCATGTAGGGCGACCCCCAGTAGGTGATGAAGACATCCGCGCCTTCGAGTTTCGAAAGATGATATTTCCGCATCTCGTAACGGGGGGTGAAATCCGTCGCGCCGCGATAGTCGAAATTGCGGATGTTGTGCACGGTGATTTCATCGCCGTCGATCACGGCGTGCGGCAGCAGCGCGACTTCGGTTTTCCAGTCCCGGTATTGCCGGGGCTGAAGGGTGAGCCACCAGGTCATCACCAGCAGGACGCCCACCGCGATCACCAGCTTGGCACGCCAGCGCGGTGCGAGAAACACGGCGACGATGACGCCAACCAAAACGAATCCGCCGGCCACCCATCGGCTCAGGCTTTTGTCCGGGAAGTCGAACCACAGCGCGCCGAAGGCCCATGCCACGCCGATGATCACCAGCAGCCAGGTGACCGCCGAGAAAACCGCGGCGATCAGGCGAATCAGGGGATTTCTGCGAGGGGCGATTTCGGCCGGTGAGTCGGACATGGGCGGGATGCTGTCCAATTCCTCCCGCATGGCAATCCGATTGCCCTGCGCGAGTGATTGGAAATACCACGGGATTTTCGAATGTCAGCACGGTTGCGGATCTCCGCAATCCGGATACCTTCACGGGCATGATTCCTGACATGACCATCCTGTCCCAAATCGCTCCCGGTGGGATTTCCCCGCTTTACTGGATCATCATCGGGGTTTCCTTCCTCGCCAGCATGATCATCAGCGGCATGCTGAAACGCCGATTCTCACAATATTCGGACATCCCGATCCAACTCACCGGCGCCCAGGTGGCTGAGCTCATGCTGCGCCAGAACGGCATTCGGGATGTTCAGGTGATCAGCGTGCCCGGCCAACTGACCGACCACTACGACCCGATCAAGAAAACCGTCAACCTCAGCGAGCCGGTTTACCACCACAACTCCGTGGCCGCCGCCGCCGTGGCCGCCCACGAATGCGGTCACGCGATCCAGCACCAACAGGCCTATGTGTGGCTCGGCTTCCGTTCGAAAATGGTTCCCGCCGTGCAGTTTTCCAGCAACATGCTCAATTACCTGATGATCGCCAGCCTTCTGGCGGTTGGCCTGATGAGCAATCCCACGTTCCTGTGGATCTGGATCGGCCTGTTCGCGGTCACCACGCTGTTTGCCTTCGTCACCCTGCCGGTGGAATTCGACGCCAGCCGCAGGGCCCTCGTGTGGTTGGAAAGCAGCGGTCTGGCCGCCTCCATGGAGCACGAAAAGGCCAAGAACGCCCTGTTCTGGGCCGCCATGACCTACGTCGCAGCCGCCGTGGGCTCACTCGCCCAGCTCATCTACTTCATCATGATGGCCCTGGGTCGCCGCGAATAGCACGCCCCGAGCACCATTGATCCCACGGCCGATCCCTGCCCGGGGCTCGGCCGTTGATTTTGCGGTCCCGGCGATCCGCTGAAGTGAAAGACCTGCCCGCCTCGACCGGTATCCCCGATATCCGGCGGTCGCTTGTAAGCCGGGTTTGAATCTTGACATCGGGCCCTCGGCCTGCTTGCCTCCGGCATCCGGTGCCTGATTGCTCTTGAATATCAAGCACTGGCGAGGTTGGCGGGAACACCGCGATCCTCGAAGAACTCCGGATCCGCCGGAAAACACCTCTCCTCACCTTCATGGACTGGCAATCTCCACTCTGGTACGCTTCCTATATTCTCGTTCTTCTGGGTCTCGCCGGATACGGTTCACACCGTCTGGTGATTGTTTTCCTCTACCTGAAGCACGCCCGCAATCACCCCAAGCCGCTGGAGCATTTCAAGGACTTGCCGGTGGTGACCGTTCAGCTTCCGGTTTTCAACGAGATGCACGTGGTAGACCGCCTGTTGGATTCCGTGGCCGCCATGGAGTATCCGCAGGAAAAACTCCAGATCCAACTGCTGGACGATTCCACCGATGAAACCGTGGAAATCTGCCGCGCCGGCATCGAGCGGCTCAAGGCCCGGGGCTTCGATGCCGAGCACATCCACCGCACCGACCGCACCGGCTTCAAGGCCGGAGCGCTTGAAAACGGCACCCGTTTCGCCAAGGGGGACTTCCTTCTGATTCTGGACGCCGACTTCGTTCCCAATCCGGATCTGCTCCAGAAAACCATCCACTATTTCACGGATGAGAAAATCGGCATGATCCAGACCCGCTGGGGCCATCTCAACCGCACGTTCAACGTGCTGACCCGCATTCAGGCGATGTTCCTGGACGGCCATCTGGAGCTCGAACAAACCGCCCGCAACCGCTCGGGACGTTTCTTCACCTTCAACGGCACCGGCGGCATCTGGCGCAAGTCCTGCATCGCCGATGCCGGCGGCTGGGAGCACGACACCCTCACCGAGGACATGGACCTCTCCTACCGCGCCCAGCTCAAGGGCTGGCGCTTCATTTTCCTCAACGACGTCGAAACCCCGGCCGAACTGCCCGTCGACATGGACGGCTTCAAGAGCCAGCAGCACCGCTGGACCAAGGGTTCCATCCAGGTCTGCAAGAAGGTGCTGCCCGCCATTTGGCGCGCCAAGGTGCCGCTGGCCATCAAGATGGAGGCCACCGCCCACCTGACTTCGAACTTCGCCTACCTGCTGCTCATCGTCCTTTGCTTCCTGATTTATCCGAACCAGCAGTGGCAGCCTGATTTCGGCAAGTTCACCTACTACATCATCAACGTCCCGATCTTCTTCTTCTCATCGGTCTCGGTGATCGTGTTCTACCTCGTTTCCCAGAAAGCCCTGCGCCCCGGCACCTGGTGGAAGGAAATCCCCTACCTTCCCCTGCTTCTCGCGCTCGGCATCGGGATGTCCATCAGCAATGCCAAGGCCGTGATCGAAGCGCTTTGCAACCACCAGACCGCCTTCGTCCGCACGCCGAAATACGGCATCGCCCAAGGCCAGCGCACCGACTGGAAAAAGAGCTCCTACAAGGCGATGAAAACCCTCACGCCATTCGTCGAGCTGCTGTTCGGCTTCTTCTTCCTCTTCGTCGTGGTGGACGCCGCCCTGCGGGGCAGTTGGTCCTCGGCGATTCTTCTGCTTCCCTTCCCGATCGGATTTTTCTACACTTCACTGTCATCGATCGTGCGCATGATCCCCTCCGCGGACTCGCCGGTCGCCCCGAAGATCGTGAACCGCAAAAATCCCTGACCTCGCCATGACCGGATCCAGGATGCACCGCCTCCTCGTTCTCCCCATCATCAGCCTCGCCGCCGCACTGCTCTTCACCAGTTGCGGCACCCTGCCCTTCGGCAGGGACAACCGCAACAAGATGATCGTTAGCGTAAGCGATCAGAAAATGCTCCTCGTGCGCGATGGCAAACCGGTCAAATCCTACCGCGTCTCCACCTCCAAGTTCGGCATCGGCGACCAACCGGGTAGCAACCGCACTCCCCTCGGCCGGATGCAAATCGCCAAGAAAATCGGACACAAGGCACCGATCGGAGCCGTCTTCAAAAACCGCAGGCCCACCGGAGAGGTCCTGAAACCGAACGCACCCGGCCGCGACCCCATCGTGACCCGGATCCTGTGGCTCACCGGCACCGAGTCCCGCAACCGCAACGCCTTCCGCCGCACGATTTACATCCACGGCACCCCGGAAGAGCGGCGGCTCGGATCGCCCGCCTCCTACGGCTGCATCCGCATGTCGAGCCGCGATGTGGCGGACCTTTATGACCGGGTGGGCTACGGTGCGGATGTCTTCGTGATCCGCGGATCGATCCAGTCATCCCGCGGTTCCAATCAGGGAACCGCCTCGCTGGGTAAAAACATCGGCCGCAACCGCAGTTGAAATGCCCGAAAACACGAGCTTGACACCAAGCCGCCATTTCCTAATTTCCCCGGCCCGCCTCCGGGCTACCGACCTTCTCAAGACACCATCATGGCCAACCACAAATCCTCGATCAAGCGCGCCCGCCAAACCATCGTCCGCACCGAGCGCAACCGTGCGGAGAAGAGCCGCATGAAGACCCTTCGCAAGAAGACGCTCGCCGCCGTCGCCGCAGGTGACAAGGACGCCGCCGCCAAGGCCAGCGCCGAGTTCTCCTCCGCCGTGGACAAAGCCGCCAAGAAGAACGTCATCCACGCGAACAAGGCCGCGAACCTCAAGAGCAAGACCGCCAAGGCCATCGCCGCCCTCGCCTGAGGCGCGCCAGCCACGGTCCCTTCCCCGGCCGAACCTGAAAACAAGCGGACCGGCCCACCGGTGCCGCTTTTTTCGTGAAACCGATGCCCGAACCCCAAGTGCCAAATCGTGCGGCCACCGCCGCCAAGATCATTTCCAATCCCACCGCCTACAAGGTGTGCGAGGGTTGTGACTCCATTGTCGGCGCGGGCACGGCGATCTGTCCGAACTGCCATAGCTACCGCTTCGAACCTTCCCCCGAGCGCGTCATCCTCCAGGCCAAGATCCTCGGGGCTCGCGAGCAGACTTCGGTCACCGCCGACGATCTCGGTTGATTTGGAAACCCGCGCCATGTCTGACAGGACCGGTTTCAAGGAATGGCAGGTGGTTTGCGACGCGCTCGCCTCCGGCCGCCAGCCGATCATCCTGCGCAAGGGCGGCATCCACGAGGGCAGACAGGGGTTTTCCTTCGCCCACGAATCGTTCTTCCTCTTCCCCACCCGCTTCCATGCGCAGTCGGCCCAAGTCAGGGAGGGAAACGTGGAACCCATGCCCGAGTGGCAACCGGGCGACATCGTCCGCATCACCCACCATGCCGAAGCCATCCGTGCGGTCACGCTCACCGATTGGGATGAGGTCGCCGCGCTCGAACCATGGCATGTCTATTCCGAATCCACCGTGCGTGACCGCTTCGATTGGGAAGGCAAGGGCATGGCTGCCGGCAGCATCCACGTGGCCCTCGTCCGCGTCCGCAAACTCGCCACACCATGGGAACTCCCGTATCAGCCATCCTTCGGTGGATGCCGCAGCTGGATCCAACTGCCGGAACCGCCCGCAGGCTGGCTCGAATCGTCGGCGCCGGTGCTGGATGACTCCGCGATCGGCACGGTCTCGCGGCTGCTGCCGTGATTTCGACGGATCGCAACAAGCGCCGCCGCGCCCGCGTAGTTGAGAAATCGCCATGAAACGTCCGTCCGCCCTGTTGCTCCCCGCCGCCGCACTGATCACCGTGTTTGCGGCCTCTCCGCCGCCTGGCTCCACCTGGCGCAAGCACGTCGTGGCGGGGGAATTCGTCACCGAAGGCCTGTCGGTGGGAGACATCGATGGTGACGGCCACCAGGATCTCGTCGCCGGCCATCTTTGGTTCAAGGGACCGGATTTCAAAACCGTCACCCGTTTCCGCCCGGGCCGGCCGTCGCCGGTCAAAGCCTATCAGGAGGACTCCTTCCTCTCGTGGGTGGACGACCTGAATGGCGATGGCCGCAACGACATCCTCATGGCCAGCCACCCCGGGAAAAGCCTGACGCTCTATCTCAATCCCGGCCCGTCCGGTGGCGATTGGCCCGCCCACCGCGTGATGGAGCACGCCGCCACCGAGTGTCCGACCTGGACCGACCTCGATCTCGACGGCAAACGCGAGTTTGTCTGCATGCAGCGCGGATGCTTCGGCTATGCCGAGGTGGACTGGAGCGATGTCACCAAGCCGTGGACCTTCCGCGCCATCTCCGGCGAGCGGACCAAGACCCCATACATCCACGGTCTCGGCACGGGAGATGTGAGTGGCGACGGAAAACCTGATATCGTTGAGAAGGACGGATGGTTCCAGCAACCGACCACTCCCGATGGCGAATGGAAATGGCATGCCTTCCGATTCGCCGGTCGCGGCGGCGCGCAGATGCTCGTGTTCGATGCGGACCAGGATGGCGACAACGACATCATCACCAGTCTCGATGGCCACGGCTATGGCTTGTTCTGGTATGAGAACCGCCGCGACGGCGGAAACATCACCTTCACCGCCCATGAGATCCTTCCGGACGACGGCGCGAAGTCATCAGCCGCAGGTCTCCAGTTCAGCCAGCTTCACGCGCTGGACGCCGCGGACTTCGATGGCGACGGGCGCATGGACTTCGTCACCGGCAAGCGCTACTACGCCCACAACGGCCGCGACCCCGGCGCGGAGGATCCCGCGCTATTGTGCGTGTTTTTCAACCGCAAGTCGAAGGATGGCATCACATGGGAATCCCTCGTCGTGGACAACGATTCCGGAGTCGGCTGCCAGGTGGCCGCCACCGACCTCAACAAGGACGGCAAGCCGGACATCGCCGTGGGCAGTAAGAAGGGCGTGATCACCTTGGTCCGCTGAAACGGGGACGCGCCCCGGTTTCACCACCACGATTCCATCTGGAGCCCCCAGCTCCAGCCGGAGGTTTCGTTGGCGAAGTCCGCGCCGCCGACCTCACCCTTGAGACCGTCGCTCCACAGGCCATAGGTGACAAACGCGCGCAGCACCGGCCGGCTGAAGAACTCGTCGCCGAGCGAGACCTGTGGCGCGAGTGTCAGCTTGCCGAGCGTCCCACCGGGACCGGTGGTGGTTTCGGATATCCAATCGACACCGCCCTCGAAGGCGAGGCTGAAGACATCGTTGAAATGCCAGATCGGCCGCACGCCACCCGAGAGCCAGTGTTGGTCAGGCGCGTTGTCGCCGAAGTCCGTATACTGATAGATCGCCGCGCCACCGATGGAGAAATGGGCCATCGGTTTGACCACGATCTGGTCGGTCACGCGGAAGCGCCAGGATTCCTCGGGATCCGGACGGATGAAGGTGCCCGCCGGAGTGGCGAAGGTTTCAAATCCGGAGTTGAAGGTTTTGGCCGGGCCATTGCCGATCTGAAGTGATAACTTGTGCAGGCTGTTCTCATCGAGGAAGGCCTGGTGGGTTTGCACGAAACTCAGAGCGAAGCCATCCGAGTCGTCCGCCTTGCGACCGGTGGCGTCCACTCCCGAATCGGCCGTGGCATAAACCAAACCGACCTCGCCGGTGCCGCCGAGGAAGGCCCAGTCGTAATAGCGCAGATCGAAGTTCGATTTGCTGAATCCCGCCTCGTTGAGCGGATCGTTCACGCCGATCTGGCTGTAGATCGAGCTTTGCGCGCCATCGCCGATCCATGCGAAGGCGAATTTTCCGGGTCCGGCGGCAAGATCCTCGATACCACCGCCGCCACCGCTCATGTCCCAGAAGTAGAAGTCGTTGATATGAATGTCATGCCGCCGGTAAAAGCGGTTGCCCGCCCAGATCTTCGCATCCGCGAAGCCGGGGATGACGTTCGAAAGCGAGCCCCAGATTTCCGGCGAGCCGAAGTCGGTGTTGGAGGCGGTGCCGTAGTCGTCGTAGGGATTCTCGAAGGACATCCGATAGACCATGCGGGCCACCGGATCGTGGGCGTCGATGCCGTCACCCGCGAAAACTCCGGCGGGATAGAAGGTTTTGGAAAATGCCAACTCTCCATAGTTGTTGGTTTCATTGCCAAGCCGGTATTTGGCGATGTCCGGAATGCCGAAGGCGCGTTGCGGCCCGCCCTCGCTGGACCGGCCGTAACCGGCGCGGAAGTAGCCGGTGATGTCGATGTAACCCTCAAGCACATCCTCGATGCGGTCCGCCAGCATGGTTTCGGCGTCCGGCCTGCGGGCGATGTCGCGGGTTTCCGTATCCTCGCGGAACCGCTCGTCCACGGCCAGGCGCGCCGCCCGCGCGGCATCCTCGGCGGCAGGTTGCGGCGCGGGAGCGACTGGCTTGGGAGCCGGCTTCCTGGCCACACGCTTCGGTGTCACCGGTTCACGGCTTTCCAATTCGCGGATGCGCGCCTCCAGCTGATCAATCCGCTTCTGATAGTCACCCCGGATGGCCTCAAGCTCTTCCCTGAGCGCCGCCGTATCGTCCTGAGCCACCACAGCAGCCGTCGAACCAAGCAGCCATCCACCCACCATCCATGCCTTTTTCACGCTTTCATCGAACTCATTCCCCTCCCCCGAGGTCAAGCGGTTTCATGGCCTCATTCCCAGCTTGGATCTTCCCACTCTTCCGGCGGAGTCGCGATGCCCTTCACGATCTCCGCGGGCAGGAACACGAATTCATCCTGACGCTGTTGTGAGGGATCCATGCGGAACCGCACCTGCCGCCGCTCCGAACGCGAGTCGGCGCGCACGGTCAAATCCACGGTGATCTCCAGCGCCCCATCCTCGCGGGGTTTCACCACCAGCAGCCCGGGAATGTCATACACCGCGCGGGCGACTCCGGGTTCCTTGCGGACCTTGTAAAACTCCGCGCGCTTCCCCAGATGATCGGCCGGATACCATTCGTTGCGCCGGGTGGTCGCGGTGCGGGTGTGAATGCGGTGAACCACCAGCGATTCGTGGGATCCCGCACGGCCTGTCGCTTCGAGCCGCCAGCGGAACGGCCCATCAAAAGTCGCCACGGCAGCCCCCACCACCATCGCGCTGAACGCATAGCTGCCACCAGCGGTTCCCTCGGGGCGCACCTGCATGCGGATCGAGGCTCCGTTCACGGTCACCGGTGGCGATGATGCGCTGTAGGTGTGTTTCGAGCCGATCAAACCCATGCACGAGCTTGAAACGAGGCACAAGCCCGCGAGCGCCACCCTTGCCGGACGGCCGGTGCCGTGCATGATCAGGCCGATGACTGATTGGAACTTCATGACTGTGGCCATCGTGATCGTGCTCTTCCTGCTGTGGAAGCTCGAATTCGCCGCCACGCTGCTCAACCTGAAGGCATTTCCCGAGAAGACACCGCGCGAACTCGACGGGCTGATGGATGACAACCAACTGGCGAAGGCCCGCGAGTATCTGATGGTCAACTCGCGCTTCGACATCATCCAGTCGGTTTGTTCCCTGACGGTGCTGCTGGTGTTCTGGTTCTGCGGCGGCTTCCAGTGGCTCGACACCGTCGCCCGATCCGCCTTCAGCCATCCGGTGGCGGTCGGTTTGTGTTATCTTTCCGCGTTGTTTCTCGGACAGTCGCTCGTGTCGTTGCCGTTTTCGGTTTATGAAACCTTCGTCATCGAGAACCGCTTCGGCTTCAACCGCTCGACGCCGGCCACGTTTGTGATGGACCGGCTCAAGGGCCTGCTGCTCGCCGCGCTGATCGGCCTGCCACTGATGGGGGCGCTGCTGTGGATTTTCGGAAACGTGCCGAACGCATGGCTGTGGGCGTGGCTGGTGGTCACGGCGGTGCAACTGCTGCTCACCTGGCTGGCACCCACATTCATCATGCCGCTCTTCAACAGGTTCACGCCGATGCCCGATGGCCCGCTCAAGTCGCGCATCGAGGAACTGGGAACGCGCTGCGGATTTCCGCTCGACGGCGTGTTTGTCATGGACGGCTCGAAGCGCTCGACCAAGGCCAACGCCTTTTTCACCGGACTGGGAAAACGCAAGAAGATCGCGCTGTTCGACACGTTGATGGAGAAATGCGGCGAGCCGGAACTGTTAGGCGTGCTGGCCCACGAGATCGGGCACTTCCGCAAGGGTCACATCCGGCAACGCCTCGCCGCGGGTATCGTCCAAACCGCCGCGATCTTCTTCCTGCTCGGCTTCGCCACCGACCCCGGCGGAGGTTTCGCCCGCCTGCTCTTCGATGCCTTCGGCGTGAAGGACATCTCGCCGCATGTCGGGTTGGTGCTGTTCTCGATCCTGCTGGAACCGGTTTCCAAAGCCCTCGGCGTCCTGCTCAACGCCTGGTCGCGCCAACACGAGTTCGAGGCGGACGCCTACGCGGCCGAAGTCACCGGTGATGCCGCACCGCTCGCCACCGCGCTGCGCAAGATGACCGCCGACCACCTTTCCCACCCCTCGCCCGCGAAACTGCGCGTGTGGCTCGACTACTCGCATCCCCCGCTGGTCGAAAGGCTGCGCGCGCTCGGGGTCTAGAAACACAGCCGCCCCGGCCATTTCGAAAACCGGACTTTCAGCGCCATGGCATGGGGATTCGAACCGCAGATGGCGGGCTTTCGATTCCATCGGAGTCAACAGAAGAGCGTTGCCCGAATCGAATCCCTGGAGGTATCCAGACGCCCACGAAAGCCCTCGCTGGCGCTCAATCCCGAATTCGGAAGTTGAATCAGAGGAACTTGCCGGGAAACCACTGAAGCACTGAGCACCACTGAGGCCACTGATGAAGATTCAGACAGCACGGAAAAGTGATCTCACCATGTCCGTCTTCCTATTCAGTTCCTTCAGTGGTTCCCAGTGTTTCAGTGGTTCCAAATGCCCCGACCGAAAATTGAACTTCGGATTTCGGGTCAATAGCAGCCGTCCAGAAACCAGCGCCCGGGCGTCGGTCGGGCGAGGCGGAGCAGGCAGCGGTTTTCCATTTCAATATCCCATTCCAGCCGCTGCCAGACAGCCTCCGGAGACCACCAATCGCCGGAAAGCGCGAAAGGCCCGTGAGCCCGCCGGATGCCCCCCGCATGGGGACCGGTGAGCAGGGCGAGCGGACGGATGGCCAGGCCTCGCCCGGTGCTGGCCACCGCCACTTCGAGGGGCGGACGGAAACGCCGCAGCGGCAGATCGCAATCCGGCGGACAATCCGCCACAAACACCGGCGGCAAGGAAAGCGGACGGACTTCGAAATCGTCCGGGCGATGACCGGGAGCCGGCTGCGGAATGCCCACCCGGCCATGGCCGAGCAGAGCCTCCAGCCGGGCCAGGGTGTCCGGCCAGCGGTCGGGCTGGCTGAGCTGCCTGCCCAGCCATTCGCGTTGGGCGGCAGCCGGGCGAACCGGCTCCAGCGTCAGTTCCAGCGCGGTAACGGCGGATGACACCTGCAAGGTCTCCAGCAGCGTGTGCAAGGGGGCGAGCAGCGCGGCGGGATCGACCCGCGGCTCCGGCAAGTGGATCTGACGGATTACGGGATCGTGCGATTCGAGCCAAAGTTTCAACCCAATGCGGGCCGCCGCCAAATGCAGTGCCTGCAATCGGGAACAAAGGGTTTGGAGAATCCGATGGGATTGAAACACAAGAGCTTCCATTGAATCAATCGAATGATCAAAATGAACGATTTGATCAAACGATTCCATCGGCCGATGGAGCTTGAGCAAACGGGTGTGGCGGGCATTGAGGATGTCGTGCAGGCGGAGCGCATCAGGCCCGGCCCGTTCGGCGAGTTCCTGACGCGGCAGGCGCCTAAGCCCACCGAGGGTTCGCAATCCCCACAAATCGAGGAGAGCGATCAGTTTTTCCCAAACTCCGAATTCGAGCCTTCGAAGCAAACCCAGCGGCAGCGGATCGAAATCCTCAGGGCGGACCGGCTCGACGGAAAACGGCAACGGGCTGAGCGCGGCGAAGTGGGCGAGATCCGGGGTTTCCGCCAACGACAGCCGGAGCGGCAAAGTCGGCTGCCAGGATCGCGGAAACCGACAACCCACCATGTCGAGGATCAGGGTATCGGCCCCGATCACCTCGAAATCCGGACTCAGGGATTCGGCGATACCCAGCAACTCCAGGCCAAGGTCCGCTTCAGCCTCCCGGTCGCGGGAAATGAGACGCAGGGAGGGACAGCGCAGCTGGGCGCGGATCACCGACTCACCGGAACACAAACCATGAGCCGCCGCCTCGCGATTGACCGCGAGAAGCGGCGCTTTGGGATCATCCGACCGGGCGGAATCCGCCACGATGGCACACGGAAACGCCCGCCAGGCAGGAGCCCGCACCAAGACAGCTTCCACCGCAAAGCCGGGAAGATGAAGACAGGAGAACATTGGATTCAATCAACTGTTTCAGAATTTCTCACAGACACGGAAGCCTGAACAAAATCGGATCAATTGAGATGTTTTTGTTTTTTGAAATCAATGATTTGAGAGAATTGACACTGAAGAACAAGAAACTAGCGAAGCATCCGGCGATAAGGGGGTGAAGCAACCTGAAGCTGCCCGATCAGGTCGTGTCGGGACTGATTCAGGTGCTCCAGATCAATGCGGGAGCGAAGACCGAAGCGGGCCGCCGTGCATGGAACCATGGGACGCGGAGTCAGGGCAATCAGCGTGGAAGCGCTCGATTCAATCCATTGTTTGAGTCGATGCCAGGCGCCCGCGCGGATGGTGGCGATTTCGCGTGAGGAATATCCGAGCAGATCGAGAACGACACGCGGCAGGTTTCCATCGCGGAGCAGCAGATCGGCCGCCTTGAGGGATTGCTCGGGGCTGAGGCAGCGAACCCAGAGCAATCTGGCACACAGGTGCGGAGCGAACGAACGGGGATCAAACTGATCCCGTCCGTCGATGAGCGCGAGTTCGGGAATGGAACCGGGTGCAGACTCCTGTTCGAGCAAAGAGGCGAGGATCAAGCCCATGCCGGAGGCGGAACCGACCGGACTGATCTCGCTGATTCCGCCTTTGGGAAAACAAGCGGCATCCGGGAAGACGGGCGTGATTGCCGGCGCATGTTCCGGGATGGCTGCGCCGCGGTGGGCCAGCGGGAATTGATCCCGGAGTTGCTGTCGGAGTTGCTGGATGGTCGGATTCGGCAAGGCGGGGAATTCTGCCACACTGCTTAAACTGTTCAAGAGAACAATTACGGCTTTGACTGTGCATTATTTTGCAAACTTGCCGCAGATGCGCCAAAACCTGAGGACCAAGGATTTTTAGGCTTTGCACGGCAGGAATTCGCTGATCAGGATGCCTGCATGAATGAAACCCATTCCTCTTCGGTACCTTCGCCTTTTCGGAAACTTTTCGCCACCGGTGTGACAGGTTGGCTGGTTGGCATGATCCTGCTTTTCGGCGCGGCGTGGGTGTTTTCCAAACCGGAAACCGCCTCGGTGGCCATGCTTTGGATGGTTTCCCACTGGTGGATCGCGTTCCTGCTGGGCCTGGTGGTGCTGGTGGCGCGCGGGCTGGTGTCCAAACTGCCGGTAGGCAAGGCGCTCGCGGCCTATGTGGTGCCGGCGGCGGCAGTCGCCGGTGTGGCGGCGTTGTGTCTGGCGATCTACCCGGATGCGGGCCTGCGGAGCGATCTCCTCACCTATCTGCCGGTGGTGGTGCTGTTTTACCTGTTCGGCGGCCTGTGGATGAGCGGCGGCCGGGAAGCGGGCGATTCCCCCGCCTTTTTGCGGGCGGTGATTCCGGCGCTGGTCGGCGGACTGATGATTCTGGGCTTTGTGGCGGTGCCGGCCTTTGCGAGCGATTCATTCACCTATCGCAACGCGTTTGTTCTCACGGTGAGCGGCACGCAGATCAAGGATGGCACGATTGTCAGCGAGGGTTCCTTGGAGATCCGCAAGCCGGGGATGTATGCCTTTTCCGCGCCTCGCTACGTCTGGGACATGGCGGAGGCCGCGACCAGTGATTCCTCCGAACCGCAAGTGGAGAACGGCGAACTCCAGTGGGGCGGTTCAGGCGCGCCGAAGGGCGGCGGCACCGGCGTGTTTCCGCTGAAAATCGTCTGGCGCAAGGGCATTCCCGCAGGTGGCATTTCGCAGATCCCACCCTACGAGGACATGGTGCTGGTCGAGGTCCGCAAAACCGATGAAAACAGCAAGCTCGTCTATTGCCTGAGCGCACCGATGAATCCCGGTTCGGAAACGAAATGAGAAGGGAAGCGGTGGAACAACGAAACCACCGGAAACCGCGAAGGACAAGCGCCCGGAAGACTTCCCGCCCCACCGCGCGAGGCGCGCTTGGTTTTGCACCCCTTCCCTTTTCGTCCCTTCCGGATTTCCCGTTGTTCCCCCTATCAGAATCGGTGACGAGCCATCAGCGGACGGCGTGAACCGCTCAACGCAGCCTCAGGTCCGGTCCGAGCAGCAGCACCCGCGAGTCGCGGAATGCGTCGATGCGGGAAACCAAGCGTGAAATGGCGGCCCGCGCCGGTGCGGGCAAGGCTCCCGCCACTCCCGTAGTCCGCAGCAGGTTCATCAGGTTGCGCGAACCGTCGCTCCGCAGCCCTTTGGCGCGGATCATCTCCTCGTCCTTGTCCGGTTTGGTGAAGAGCCCCTCGATGCCGCTTTTCGGCTCGGGCAGGAGTTTCGTGTCCGGATCATCGAGCGAGGCCTTGGCGGCGGCATGCGCGATGGCTTCCCGCAGGCCGCCGATTTCATCGACGAGGCCGATGTCCAAGGCCTGTTTTCCGCTGTAAACCCTGCCGCCGGCGAGCGCCTCAAGGTCGCCTTTGAGCGCCTTCCCGCGGCCATCGGCGACGCGTTTTTTGAAGGTGCCATAGACCCGCTCCATCGACTTCCTGACCAGTTCCGCCTCTTCCGGAGTGAAGCTGCGCGTCATGCTCATCGCTCCGGCGTTTTTCCCGCGCTGGATGCTGTGGGTGGTGATGCCGAGTTTGTCCATCGCCTCCCCAACCACGAATTTCATGCCCACCACGCCGATCGATCCGGTAATGGTGCCTGCTTCGGCGAAGATGCGGTCCGCACCTGCGGAAACATAATATCCGCCGCTGGCCGCCACGCCGCCCATCGAGACGACGAACGGTTTCTTCGTCGCCTTCCACTCGTCGGCCGCCTCCCACAGCACCTCGCTGGCGAGAGCCGAACCGCCGGGCGAGTTGACGCGCAGCACCAGCGCCTTCGCCTTCTCGTCCTTGGCCAGCTTGAGGATCTGCGCGCGGACCGGAGCCACCGATTCATCGCTGATATCGCCTTCCAGCGCGACCACCGCCACATAATCCCTCTTCGCCTTCGCGGAGCTGTCCTTGCTGAACATCAGCTTGAAAACATCCATCATGCCGTCGATCTCCGGACCTTCGAGGTCGGGGAGTTCGTAACTGCGGTCATAGTCGGCGTCCTTGCCGTAGGTCTCACGGAGTTTCTTCACGAAGTCGGTGCGGTGCAACAGGTGGTCGGCCATGCCGTTGGTGCTCATGTCCATGGCGTCGAGCGAGCCATCGTCGATGATGGTCTTCACCTTCGCCGCCTCGATCCCGCGGCCGGTGGCGACGTCCGCGGTGAGTTGCCGATAGATGTCATCGACGAGTTTTTCCTCCTGTTGCTTCGCCTCGTCGCTCGGGCCGCTGCGGTAAAACGTCTCGCCGAAGCTCTTGAAGTCGCCGATGTGAATGACCTCGGCTCTCACGCCCGCCTTGTCGAGCAGGCCCTTGAAATACATCGACTCGGCATGGATGCCGTGAAACGAGCAGTCGGCCTCCGGCATCAGCGTGAAGTGATTGGCCGCGCTGCCTAACAGGGCGGTGCCGTTGGAAAGCGCCTCGGTGTACATCCACACATCCTTGCCCGCCTCGCGCACGGCGAGCAGGCGGCGGCGGATTTCCTGGATTTGCGCGAAGTCGAGTTCCGCCCCGTCCACATCCAGCACCACGGCCTTCACGTTCGGGTCACCCGCCGCCTTGTCCAGACTACGAGTGATGTCAAACAGCGTGAGCGGGCGCGCCGCGTCCATGCCGAGATCGAACATCGAGGCCTCCAGTTGCCCGGACTCGGTGACCATTTCCTCGATGTCGTAGATGGCGACCACCGGTTTCTCCGCCTTTTCCGCGGCGGAGCACGGCACGGCGAGGAGAGCGATCAGGAAAACGAAGCGCATGGATCTCATCGGCGTGGCTCGTAACACCGGAAGAACCTTCCCGCAAGGAAGAGAGTGGGGAATCGGAACTACCCGCCGATGATGTCGGGGACCGCATCGAAGTCCGGGAGACTCCATGACTTCGGATAAGTGACGAGGATGCGGTCGTTTTCAAAACGGACGGGCAGCCAGAGATAGCGGCCGTCGATGGGATTGTGCGGGCGCCAGACGTCGAACATGGCGATGAAACAACCAGGCCGGCCGTTCACGGGAAGGATGAAAGTGCTCTGGCCGCCCCAGGTTTTCTCCGGGCCCATGCCGCCGTCCGGATGGGGGCCGGTGCAGGGATTTCCGAGCGGGGTCCATGGCCCTGCCATGGAGGTCGCGACATGGGAGCGCGCCTCGTTGGGATCCCATCCGCTGCAACCGGAGGTGATGAGCCAGTATTTTCCGTCGTGCTTGCAGATGGCGGGCGCCTCGTTGTGGCCGCCCGGCAGCGCGCGGCTGAACTTCCCGGTGAATCCAAGGTAGTCCGGAGTGAGCAGCGAGATGTGCAAGGTGTAGTTTTCCTCCGCGGCCGCGATGTGCCATGCCCGGCCGTCGTCATCGACAAAGACGGTCATGTCTCGCGACATCTGGCCGGTGGAGTGGTCGCGCTTGAGGAAGCGCAACTGCGGATCCTTGGCGGTTTCCGGATCGCAATTCACCGGCCACGAACCGCGGTTGGGGCGGTGGGACTGGTGGAAACGGTAGGGCCCGGTGATTTTCTCCGCGACTGCCACCGCGGTGCGGGCGGTGGCATAACCCTTGCCGCGGTGTTCGAGGTGAAACCACATCACGAAGCGTTTGGTGCGCGCGTTGTAAACCACCTTCGGGCGTTCGATGATGCAGCCTTTGGTGATTTCACTGCGCGGGTGATCCTCGACGGCCAGCGCGATGCCTTCGTTTCTCCATCGATAAAGATCGGTGGAGGAATAACAGGAAACACCGACCTGTGCCGTGTTTCCAAGCCGTCCGGCCACCTTGTGCTCGCCGAACCAATAATAGGTTCCCTGGTGCCACAACACCCCGCCGCCGTGGGCATTGATGGGCTCGCCGCGATCATCCGGCCAGAGTTCGCCGGGCGTGAAGCGTTCCGCCGCGGCGGCGCTGATGGAGGCGAGCAGCACGATGGAGAGGAAACGGAGCACGGTGAACCTACCGTGCCCGCGCGCGGCTTCTTACCTGGAACGTCTCCCCAAAAAAACGGGGGCCACTCATATTCCTATCTTCTTGTGGTTCACACCTTGAACAATCCGCCGCGTTTGCCGCCGAGGATGGCGGCGCCCATGATGGCGGTGGAGAGAAAGACCATCGACCAGACGCCGAGTGCGGCGGCGAGTTCGGTACCGTTGCCGAGAGTGGATAGCAGCGTGTAGATGGCCTTGGTGATCGGGAAATGCTGTTCCTGTTGGGCGAGGATGAGGCTGTCGCTCACCTCGAGCATGGCGAAGGCGAAGGCGAGGATGCAGCCGGCGGCGAGGTTCGCGCCGATGAGCGGGATGGCCACGCGGCGCAGCGTGCGGAAGGGCGTGGCACCCAGCGAGCGGGCGGCTTCTTCGAGCGCGGGATTACTTTGCTGTAGCCCGGCGACGGCAGAGCGCACGACGTAGGGCAGCCTGCGGATGGCGTAGGCGATGACCAGCAGCAGGAAGGGACTGCCGCCCGCGCCGACGAGGAAATGGAAGGGTTTCCCCTCTTGCGAAAGCGCGAGATAACCGAAGGCCATGACCAGCCCGGGCACGGCGAGCGGCAGCATCACCACGGCATCAAGGAAACCTCGGATCTTCAGGTCCGAGCGCACGACCACCCAAGCGGTGCCAAGACCGATGAGCAGGGCAACCACCACCGCGCAACCGGCGTAGAGCAGGCTGTTCTGGATGGATGGCACCACCAGTCCGCTGCCGAGCGCCTCGATGTAGTGGCGCATGGTGAATTCGTCCGGCACCACCGTGCCATACCAGCGCTCGGCCAATGAAAGCAGCAGCACGCCGAGGTGCGGGATGGCGGCAAGGGTGAAAACCGTTAGAAATGCCATCGCACAGGCGAGCGATTTGAATCCGCGCAGCCGGGTTGCGTTCGAGCGGCCCTTCGGCCGCGGCGCGGTGCCCAGCGGCGAGCGGCCGATGACAATCTTGGAAACCGCAAACACCGAGGCGGCGACGATGAGCAGCACGCTGGTCAGCGCGTAGGGAATCGGGTTGCGGTCCAGCCCCTTCAAGCCATCGAAGATCTGCACGGAAGCGGTGCGGTTGAAATCGAAGACCAAGGGCACGCCCAGTTCGGTGAAGGCCCAGATGAACACGATGGATGCCCCGGCGAAGACCCCGGGCATGGCGAGCGGCAGCGTGATGCGGAAGAAACGCTTCCACGGCGGGCAGCCGAGGTTTTCCGCGGCCTGTTCCATCGCCGGGTCCAGGTTGGACAGGGCGGCGGCGATGTTCATGTAGAGGATCGGATAGAGGTTGAGCGCGATCATCATCACGATGCCGGCGAAGCGACCTTCGGCCAGCCAGTCAAAGGGCATGGCGGCATCCATCAGCCCGAGTTCGATCAGCGCCGCGTTGAATGCCCCGTTCACGCCGAGCATCTGCTTCACGCCCACCGCACCGACGAAGGGCGGCAGGATCATCGGCGCGAGCACCAGCACGCCGAGCGCGGGTTTGCCGATGAAATCATAACGGTGGCCGATGAGCGCCAGCGGAAACGCGATGAGCAGCGCGGCGAGCGTGGACGCCATGCCGAGCGCGAACGAGTTCCACAAACCCTCGCGGTAGATCGGATTCTCAAACACCGCCGAAAAGAACTTCAGCGTGAATCCCTCCGGTCCTTCGAAGGCCTGCTTGACCACCATCCCCGCCGGATAGACGAAGAACACCGCGAACAGCGCGAAGACGGCGAAGGCGATCAGAATGGCGGGGCCGCGTTTCATGATGGTCTGTAGCGGCGGTCTGCGACCGTCGCTGGCTTATGGGGAAGTTGTCTCATTTGATGCATATTCGAAATCGTGCGACCGTCACAGACCGCCGCTACACATTTTTTCCGCCTTGCGATAATTGTTGCGAAACCACTCGCCGATGCGGGCGGCGTTTTCGGCGGTCTTGAGGGCGTCGCTGCCGTCGAAGCGGGGATCTCCCCTTCCCGCTTTCTGATAGGAAACGATGGAGACGTCGCTGAAGACCGCGAGCGCGTCGGCGGGCATGCCGGCGTCCTTGAGCGCGAGCCAGGCGGATTTCATTTCCTCGTGGGAGTCGATGCACATCACCTTGACGAGTTGGCGCAGGGTGTTGAACGCGGCTCCGGTGAGTTCGCGCTGATAGGTGAAGTTGCCGGGGTCCTCGTAGGGCAGGATATCCGGGATGGTGGAGTTCGCTCGGTTTTCCGGAGTGTAGATGTCACGGCGGATGGGCGTGCGGTGAAGGGCGCGGTGCCGCGGGCCGTTGGGCGTTCCGGGTTTCGCAAACCACAAGGTCTGGGCCTCGGGCGCGAGGCAGAACTCGACGAAGGCCTGGGCCACTTCGGCATTCGGCGCGCCCTTGAGCACGGCGACGGGATCCGCGCTGAGGGTGGTGCCGCCCTGCGGCGCGATCCAGACGACGCGCGGTTTGCCATCGGGGCTGGTGAGTTCATGGGCATATGACCGGCCGTAGAAGTCGATGCACATGCCGGCGGCGGCGTTGCCCTGACCGACGTCGTGGGGAATCTTCGAGGCGCTGTCGGTGAAGTAACGCGAGTTGGCCGCCATGCGTTGGATGAGCTGGAGCCCGGCGGTCCATCCGGCCTCGATGGCGGCGTCGCGGTCATCGGGGTTTTCGGCAATGGAGCGGAGGATTTCACCCTGGACGAGCAGTTCGAAGGTGCGGGCGACGGAGCCGCTTTTGGTGGGATCGGCCAGCGCGAGCGAGCCGATGTAACCGGGGTCGCCGAGGTCGCGCCAAGCCTTGGGTGCGGGGAGCTTGAGGCGTTCGAGAAACTCCGGATTGTAACAAATGCCGAACTGCGACATGCAGGTGCCCACCCAGGTTTTCTCCGGCGGATAATATCGCTCGCCGGTGAAGGTTTCGGGAATCGGGCCGCTTTCCCCGAAAAGTTCGGGCATGCTTTCAAACACGCGCAGCGGCACGAGGCGGCCCTTTTTCGCCTGTCCGGCGAAATCCGGTTCGCCGCCGCCGAAGAACACATCCACACCGATGCCCTGGCGTCCGGTTTCCTCCGCGGCCTTGTATCCGGCATCGAGCACCATGCGGATCTCCGAGGTGCCGCCCGGCGTGCGCCAGTCGAGGTGGATCGAGCGGCCGGTTTTCCGTTTCCACCACGCACCGAAGGCCTCGCCGAACTCATTGCGGATCGACTCGTTGTGCGGCGTGAGCACGACCAGATGGTCGTCCGCCTTGCGCGAACTGGTGGTGGCGGATTCGCGGCGCAACACGATGGGCAGCGCCACGATCAGGGCTAACAGACCGAAGATGACGGCGGCGCGGGTTTTCATGCGCTCAGGGTTTCAGGACGACCACGTCGTCGTGGCGCGAGTGAAGCATGATGGATTCCTCACCGGGTTCGTGGATGATGTGGGGGTTCATCTCCACGACCTGCTGGCGGCCGAGCGGGGTTTCGATCCAATACTGGATGCGCTGGCCGAGGTAGGCGCGCTCCACCACTTTTCCGGAAACCGGGTTGTCGCCCGTGTCCTTGTGCAGGCGCCATGCCTCCGGACGGATCGAAAGGCGCACGGGCTCGCCCGGAACCGGTGTCCAGTCCGGATCGGTGATGCGTCCGGCAATCGCCCCGGCAGGGGTTTTCACCAGTGCGAAACGGTCGCGCGTTTCGAGCGTGACGCCCTCGATCAGATTCGTCTCGCCGATGAAACCGGCCACGTAGGCGCTGCGCGGATCGCGATAAACTTCCTCCGGCGTGCCGATTTGCCCGATCCTGCCGCGGGTAAGAACCGCCATCCGATCGGCCATGGCGAGCGCCTCCTCCTGATCGTGGGTGACGTAGATGCCCGTCAGGCCGTTCTCCTTCACGATGCGGCGGATCTCGCGGCGCATTTCGACGCGGAGCTGCGCATCGAGGTTCGAGAGCGGTTCGTCTAACAGCAGGCACTTCGGCTTCACCACCAGCGCCCGCGCCAGAGAGACCCGCTGCTGCTGGCCGCCGGACATCTGGTCGATGGAGCGCTCGCCGTAGCCGGGCAGTTGGACCATCTCAAGGGCCTCCTCGACGCGGCGCTTGATTTCCGGCCGCGGGACTTTGCGCTCCTCCAGACCGAAGGCGATGTTCTGGGCGACGGTCATGTGCGGCCACAGCGCGTAGCTCTGGAAAACCATCGCCGCCTCGCGCTTGTGCGGAGCCAGGCGGGTCACATCGCGCTCGCCGAAGCGGATCGCGCCGCTGGTCGGGGTTTCCAACCCGGCGATGCAACGCAGCAGCGTGGTTTTCCCGCAACCGGAGGCGCCAAGGAGGAAAAACAACTCGCCCGGCGCGATCTCGACGCTGATGCCGTCCAGCGCACGGACGCTTCCGAAAGATTTGACAACGGATTCGGCGCGAATGGATTCCATGGGGCGAAGCGGATCGCGGGCAATGCTTTCTCCCGGAAAGCAGGAAGCAAGCCCGAACCGGAAAATCCCCACCCTGGGAAAATTTTCCCAAAGATTCGCTTGCCAAGTCCGGGGGCGGACTCGTAACAAAGCCGCCCACCAAACGAATGCTCGGATGGCGGAATTGGTAGACGCGCTAGACTAAGGATCTAGTAGGGTAACCTGTGGAGGTTCGAGTCCTCTTTCGAGCACTTCTCTTTGAGAATCAAGGAGTCCCGGAGCTGAAAAGCCTCGGGATTATTTGTTAGAAAAAGACGCTTCGGCCATTTTTCGGCCACAATTTCGGAATGCCGTTTCTTGGAGGATTTATTCAACAAGCCGACGAGAACCGCGAGAATCCGTTTTGATCCCTACTTGCACCCCTATCGAAATGCCAATTTTTGCCTCCCACAGTGCGTGCAGAACCAAGTTCAGACTGTCGTCGGACGAACTCTCCTAATTGCGGGACTTCGGCCATAGCGCCCAGCCGTTTGACATCTGACGAAGTCGCTCGGAAGAGAACTTCATCCCATCATCCCTTTTCCGCGCCTCCCACGAATGCGGGTATCGATGGTGTTGACCGGAGAATGTTGACGCCGGATTCCGTGAGAAGCAGCGAGACCAGGCCGTCAACTTCTCCCGCATTCATGGCTTCATGCACGGCATCCACCCCGGCCTTGAATGTCCCGTTGGCCTCGTTGATCCACTGGCACATTCGGTCGATCGCCGTCCTGATAGCCGGATCGTCCGGTGATGTCACCGCCAGTTCGGATACCTCGTGGATTTCGTGGATGATGTCGTGCTTGGTGCTGAGCAGTTCCGCGCAGAGTGCTTCGAGCTGATGGCGCAAAGCATCGGGCATCTGAAGCGTCGGTAGCTGCTTGAGAATGTAGGTGCCGTTCTCCATCATCTGCATGGCGCAGTGGTGGGCTTCGCCGAGAAAGCGGTGGATGGCGGGAAGGTCAGTTTTCATGGGATGCGACGTAGTGTTCGGGTTTGATTTCGGATTCGCCCTTCCAGCGGTAAGCCACGAGAGGGCCGTCTTTCGCGGCGGCGTGATCGAGGCAGGCGACGTTGTGGCGCTCGGGTGCCAGCGGCGATTTCCCTGGTTTGAGATAGTGGCCGAAGAAAACGGGCGGCGCGTCGATGGGGTAACCAGGGATCTGCGTGAACGACTCCGCCTTCACTGGCGCGGCCGGAATCGCCGGGTTGTGCGGGAACACCAGCCGGTCGTAGCTGATGTCCGAATCCGGCAACTCCCACCACCTCGCGCGGATGTTGCCGCGTGACGCGCCGGTGTGGTCTTGAAATCGCATGCCGTCGGGCAACTCGACCTCGACACCCTTGAGCAACACCTCCAGAGCCTCGCCCTCCTCTGTGTGCTTGTTGGAGGCGGCGAGGAAGAAATCCGGGCATGCCAAACCGCGGCCGGCGATGCGATCAATCATGTCTTCATGCCACGTCGCATGCACGGCGCGGAAGCTGCCGAAGTCGAAGTGGAATGGCAGACGCTTCATCCACGGCATCCACACCTGATGCCATTCGCTGGCGGGGTCGTCGTGGTCGGGGAAGTCGTCGAGCGTGCCCTGGTGCATCGCGATGTTCTTGCTGCCGCGCACCCGCAGCCAATTTCCATCCGGTCCCTTGGTGTGGAAGTAGAGGGCGTTCAACTCGTGGTTGCCCATCAGGCAGAGGGCGTCGCCACGGTCGCACATGGTTTTGACGGCACGCAGTGTGGCGCGCACGCCGTCGGGAAACACGTGGCCCGGCTTGGGATCGATCAGGTCGCCGAGAAACAGCGCGCGGTGTCCGGCAGGAGGGATGAAACCGTCACCGTCCTCCCGGTAGCCGAGCCGGCCCATCAGGAGGGTGAGCTTGTCGAAGCGTCCGTGGACGTCGCCGATGATGTCGTAGTGCATTGCGTTCTTCATACGTGCGGAGCATGGCGGAAAAAGATGAATCTTGTAATCCTGTATTTTGCAGATAAACTGACTCAGCAGTCATGAATCAATTTGAGCAGCTCTTCGACATCTCCGGCCTGTCGCTCGACCGACTGCGCTCGTTCCTGAAAGTCGCTGAGGCCGGCAACCTCGCCGCGGCCGCCCAAGGGGATCTCACAAGGCAGTCGCAGTATTCCCGGCAGATCAAGGAACTGGAAGGCTTCTTCGGCGTGGCACTCACCCGCCGGGTGGGACGTCGGATCGAGATCACCGAGGAAGGCCGGCGGCTGGCCATGGTGGTCCGCCGCCAGTTCAGCGAACTGGATGACTTCCGCGAGTCGATGGCTGGCCGCTGCGTGCGCGTGAGCTTCGGCGTGCAGGGCAGCGTGCTCGAATGGCTGCTGATCCCCCGGTTGGCGGAAATCAGCCGCGTGCTGGGTCACACGATCATCGAGGCGGAGCAGATGCGCACGATGGACGTTGTCCGCGCCGTGGCGGATGGTCGGATCGACTTCGGGATTGTCCGCGAGGACGCGCTGCCGCCCGAGACGAAACGCCAGCGGCTGGGTTCCGTGGGTTACGCGTTGTTCGCAGCGAATGTGCTATGGAAAGGAAGCTCCTCCGCCATCGACCTGTTGGCAAACGCACCCGCCGCCGAGTTGCTCCCGGGCGGGCAGTTTGCTCAGCGCTGGCAGCAATTGCTTGGTCAATCGAAGCTGCGGCCGAAGGTGGTGACGCGGGTCTCGTCGTTCACCGATCTGGCGCGTGTCGTCCTCCACGGGCATGCAGCCGCCGTGTTGCCGGAAATGGCCGCGGTGGATTTTGATCAGAAGAAATTCAAGCACGAGCGGATCACCGCCCTCAAACCGCGCACGCTGGCACTCATCTCGAACGCCCGGAGTCTGGACCGCGTGGGCATCCGGAAAGGAACTGTGGAGGATCTGAGCCAAATCCTGCAACACGGCTGAACCCTAACTGAATGACACCAAATGGTTTCATCCATTATCCAACCAACGAACGAAATCACCCTGCCGCCCACCCCGGAGAAGGATGATCTGCAGCAGGCTGCCGCGCTGCTGCACCGGTTCAATGCCCTCTCGCTCGGTGAGGGCGATCTGATGGCGGGCGGCAACACGCTGGCCGCGATGGCGATCACACTCGCCAACATCGCGCCACCCGGCTCATGCCTGGTCGATGGCGAGGATGGCGCGCACGTTCCCGTCGGCATGAATACGCTCGTATCGGGCGGGCTGTCGTGCGGATTGGTCAGCGACCGGGTTTTGAGGGTTCTGCAGGAATTGCAGGGGAACCTCCTCGCTCACATCCGGCAGCAGGATGAGCGACGCAAGAAGGGCGAAAAGCGCATCACCGAGGCGAGCATGTTCCTCGGGAACGATGAAAAACCACCCCCGCCCACCGTGCTCGACCAGTTGGACAAGGATGCCTACCTCAACGAGGCCCATTTCGAAGGAGAACTCCGGGGCCTGCTGCGCGCGCCCGCGAATGCGGGTGTCAGCGACATCACCGACGCCCCGGTGATCTTTGCGGGGATCGGCTCGGTGGAGGCCCTGAACAGCACCAACGGTTTCGCCCATCGCGGTCGCCTTCTCGCTCACGTCAATTTGTCCGGAAAGAACGCGGGGATTTTGCTGGATCAGGTCTGCGACGAGGTGGTGAGCGGCTGCCCCACGCGCAAGCAACTTGCGACGACCGTTCGGGGCGAGGTGATCGCCACCGATCCCACGGGCATGCTCGACAACATCGTTGCGGCTCGCTCCGGCCACGGCTGGATGGAGCGTATGCTCTGGCTCGTGGATCATGCGGCCGGCCCGGAGATGGAAATCACCACCGACACGAAGGGTTCCCCACAGCTGGCCCGTCCAGCTGAATGTTTCGAGGCGGCACTGGAGGAGATTGCGACCAGGCGTTTGAATTTTCACATGTTCGAGCCGATGCGGCTTTCGTATCCGCTTGCTGCCGGGCAGGCCGAATGGAATGCGTTCCTCACTCGCTTGGAAACCGACTTCCCGGGGATCACCGGCACGCTGCGCCCGCTTTTGGCCAGCCTTGTGTTCGGCTTGTCGCGGATCCTCAAAGCAGTGCCTGGGGAGTGTCGCCCGCCGTTTGTTCCTTGCGAGGTTGAAGCCTTCGCACGTCTGCTTGCGTTGCGCATGGTCAACGCCCGCGCGGTGGCTCTCCACCATGAGCACGAGCATCGGCTGGCGAAGGCTGCCAGCTACATCCGCATGAAGCTGCGTGAAGGGCCTCACAGCGCGCGTGATCTACAGCGCTACGGCAACGATCTCGACGCTGCAACCTGCCGCGAAGCCTTGGCGCGGCTGGCAGATGCAGGCGTCGTTGAGTTTGCATGTAATCGCTGGCAGCTCGTTACCACAACCCGCACAAAACCACTCACACTCCATGCATAGGATCGACAACCCCGGCTGGCACATGCACCGGTCGACGAGCAACCCGATGGCTGACTTGGAGCAATTCATCCGGGGATGCTCCGAGGATCCGGTCACCCGGGTCATGAGCGTCACCGCGCTGGTGCTGGCACTCTGTCAGGCGGCGGGGCCGGCGATGATGACGCAGCCACCGGGGTTTCTTCTCATTCATGCCGACGACAACAAAGCGGACCCGATCGACAAGCTGATGCGGGACATGACGGGCATGTCAAAGCCATCCCCACGTCCTGGACCCGAGGAATACGAGCGCAACCGGCGGACGATGAAAGCCGCCCTGGTGCAGATGCAGGATGGTGGAGGCAGCGGAGCCATCGCCGATTTTTTCGGCTTTGCCAGCACTCAGAACGAGCATCTGGCGGCGGCTTTCCACAGTGCCATGCATAAAAACTGCGGTAACGGCCGGGTCGGCTGGTATGCCAACCGCCGCGAGCCGGAGTTTGGCTGGTGCACGGACGGCACCGGCCACGCCATCCTGCGGGTCGAGCGCCCTGATGACTGGCTGCAACTCATGGAAGACATCCGCCTGCACCACGAGCGGCTCATGAACCCGGCCGGCTACGGAGCGAAGATGGTGGAAGAGGAGAAGAAGTTGAGCCTGGTTGGCTCCCTGACAGCAGCCGACTGGAACCAGGATCTGGCAGCGGGTGTCGTCGGCCATGCCTTGCCGGTGCTTTTCCTGCCCCACGCCGCCAACAAGGAGCTGATACTGCCCAGGGATCGCGCGATTGAGTGGCTCGGCATCGCGCTGGCGGCGGAAGCGACGGGATCGCCGGACCGGCCGGTTGCTGCGTTCAGTCGCCTCGGGCAGATCCTTGGAGGAAAAATGGAGCAGCGCCTGGCCCCGTTGCGTGCCCGGTTGCGCCACTTCCCGTCCGACTATGAATTTTTCGTCACGCGGAGGTGCGGGAGAAGTTCGCATTGTTGTCCCAAGCGGCCCGCACCACGGTCTGTTCAGGTCCATCAGGCATCGCATTGATCACGGCTTCGGCAGCGGCAAGCATGGTGCCGGCCTGTTGGTTTGGCGTCATGGCGAGTGCTGCCTTGGCCTGCCATGCGGTGATGGATTCCGGCACACTTGGGGGGACCGGAGCTTTGATCAAAGCGGACCCGTCCCAAAAATAGCTCCACTTTCCTTCCGGTGGATCAGAGTCCATGACGGCTTGAATCTCCGGGGTCATCTCGACAATCTCGTAGCCTTCATCGATGTTTGTCAGGGTTGGGTATGGGAGGAATCCGACCTCGCCGGTTGAAGTTTTGATGTATAGTTGCATGGCGTCGAATGGGTGTTAGTCCAGAAGGAGTTTGACTTGTGCCCGAGGGGGAAAGATTGGAGCCAAATAGAACTTGGTCATTTGGCTCGGCCTGACCATCAGGACTGGCCAGTTCGCGATGTCCGCGTTGAACCCATTGATCTGGTAGGCGTAGGCAGTTTGCGGCATGCCCGTTACGCTGTAAGCCTTATGTTCTCGAATCCAGCCAACACGGATCATCCCCGCACCGTAGCCGATGGAAACATTGCCATCGGGATGGGAGAAAACCGCTGTCGTATATTCGTTGTTTTGCAGCCAAAGATCCACGGTGTTCGGGCCGATGATGATCCAGTTGTCGTCGTTGGCCTCGGCACTTCCGTTCAAGTCGCCCACGTATTGCTCGATCCGGCCTGCCTCCCCGGTGATGACGTATTTCGCGCCAGCAGGCACGCCCGTGAGGGCTTTCTTCGCCGTGTTGGTGGCTACGGGGGTCGGTGTCTGTTTGGCGGCGAGCCAGTCGTCGGGCGTCGGGAGTTTGACCGGTGTTCCTTCCGTGCCGCGGTTCACGTCGTTTTCCACAATCACCAGAAACGTGCGGGTGGAGGTCGGTTCGCCAGTGCCTTCGCGCCAGGTGATTTCGCCCATCAGTGTGATTTCTGGGAGTTCCGTGCCAGTGGAAGATCCAACTCCCAGCGCGGAATCGAGTTCTTCCGTGTTGAAGCTCGGGAAGCACTGATAGACCGGTGTCTCGGCGTCCACGGCCGGCATGGTCCACGCTGAGTTTTGAACCAAATACCCGACGTCATAGCGGTTGCGGGGCTTGATCCCGAAGCGGATTTCGAGCGTGGCCGGATCACCGATGCTCGCCGTGGTGGTGCCGTCTGTCAGGAAGGTGACTTCCAACAGGGCGGCGTCACCGCGTTTGAACCGCAGGGAAGTGACCGGATTGCGGAATCCTGGGCCTTCAATCAGCTGCAGGGTTTCCAGATCGACGTAGAGCTTCACGCAACGTGGCCAGTGTCAACCGGACGGCGATGCCTGCCATCTGTCACCTGTGTAGCGTGGTTTCGTGCCCCACGGGGAGCGATAGGAGGTGGCGCGCAGGTTGCGGATGTGGATTTCCCCGGCGGTTGCTGGAGTCGGGATTTCAAACCAATCGGAAAACTCGTCGGTGCCGTTCCACTCCCATGAACGGGCGGCGACAAGGGAAGACGGGCTTTCGGTGTCGTCGGGGAAGAACACCTCGTCCCACTCGACCTTGAAGTAGGTGCTCGCCGTGTGGTTGGTTGGAACGCCGACCTTGTAGCGAACGGTGATGAGTCTGACGGATCCAGGCGTCCCTGTCGGCAATGTCTTGCTTTGAGCGACATCAAAATAGGTGCGGCTCGATTCCTTGAAGTATGCATATTCCTTCCAGTAGTCATTACCCGAAGACGGGGTCCAGTTCATCTCAGCCAGCAGATCCTCGCAGACGATTTTCATGTGGGCGAACGTCACCGGATCGCTGAAGACAAGCGTCACGGTTG
>Ga0315903_10001634_pt1 | contig 34132 bp, 29 predicted proteins | sample LakEriMetagenome_7_FD_203524 | JGI IMG/M metagenome (GOLD analysis project Ga0315903, IMG submission 203524) | Freshwater fungal communities from buoy surface, Lake Erie, Ohio, United States - Buoy 2 MA119 | ecosystem: Environmental > Aquatic > Freshwater > Lake | place: USA: Lake Erie, Ohio...
GTTCATTGCCAAAATGTTTATCCAAAAATGTTCTAGGATAAGTTGCGACGTGTTTGTAATTATCTCGTTGTGATGATTCTGGCAGTTCACGCCATACAACTTTAATACCATCTCGTTTTGCAGCTTCAGCCACTTCTCGACCTATGCCATTAAAAGAAGATGCACGGCCGGTGTATTCATACACTGATAAGTATTCATCAACACTCCTCATAGATACTTGAATTTTTATCGTTTTCGAAACATTCTACTTTAATCACTTTGCAACGACCTGCATCTGTTTTGGATAATACTTCATTGAAATGATCAAATACTAATTTAGCATTACTTTCAGCACCCATCTTTTCCAAGAAGTGTACTTTGCAAATGCCTTCCATTGCCATTGATTCAAATAAATCGCGATATGGATCATCTGCTTGAATTAGAGTTGTATGATCCCACATATGATCCATCCAATCTTTAAGACCATTGCCTTTTGGTGGAGTCTTGAAACCTCCATAATCAACAATCCAATTCATATCATCAAGTTGATTTTCTTCTAATGGTTCGTTAGATGCAAACCATACTTTAAACTTTAATGCATAACCATGTAGCAATTCACAATGCGAATGTGATGCTTTCCATTGACGAATTGCCACTGAATAGTTATCAAATACCTTTGTTGAAATATATCTTTTAGCCATGAGTGTAACCTTTCACAAATTGATAAAATTCTGAACGAGCATTACCATCTTCTAAAAATGCTCCTGTGAGTTTTGCTGTTTTCATTGATGCACCGCGGTGCTTAACACCTCTACATGATACACAATTATGAGTTGCTTCAATCATTACAGCAACGCCTTTGTTATCTGTAATAAGTTCGTCAACTGCGTGTTGAATTGCTACTGTTAATTGTTCTTGAATTGCACCGCGTCTGCCAAAGTGTTCTACTACTCGATTCAATTTACTTAAACCTACTACATTGCCATTCTCTGCTGGAATATACGCAATATGAACTAAGCCTTCAATAGTTTGGTGGTGATGTGAACACATACTTGTCAATGGAATGCCGCCTTCAAATACAATACCATCATAACCATCACTCGGAAATGATGTGATATCAGACATTGGCTCATAACGACCTTTCCATAAGTCATTAACATATGCCTTTGCTACTCGTTTAGGTGTATTATCTGAATTCGGATCATTTTCCCAATCTACTCCTAATGCTTTAAGAAATTCACCATAATAGAATGCTGCCATTTTAATAATATGCTGCTTCTCATCTTCAGTTAATCGAGCATCGGGGCCTTCGATAGCTTGTTTATTAGCTAATTGCGTAGAAATACCATTAGCAAAACCTGATTTTACTAATTCTAAATTTTGTCGTTGTTTCTCTGTCATGTTATAACTTCTTTCAATAATATAATAGTAAATTTATTTGGTATTTCCAACCTACCCATCACAACTTAAACAATCCGGGTCCATTGCTCGTGCTGCAATATCACCTCGCAAAACTGATTCGGTGCGCATATAATAAAGTGTCTTGATTCCTTGTTTCCAAGCTTCAATATGAATTTGATTAATCCATTTAGGAGAAACTTCCGATGGAAATGCTAAATTCAAACTGACTGATTGATCTACATATTGTTGACGTATGCCGGCTTGTTTAACAAGTTCCAATTGATTGATTTCTTTGAATGTTTTAAATACATCTTTTGACCAATCAATTTCTTTGTTTTGGAAAGCTGTTTCTGATATTTCATCGCGATGCATTAATTTTCCGGCTACGAAACCCCAATTATCTAATTCATTAAGGCCTTGTACAGAGCCGCCATCTTCTAAAATTTTATCCCATGTCTCTTTTGTATTGATTCCAATCTTACGAAGAGCTTTTTCTAATTCGCGATTCTTACGAATAAATGTACCTTTTGAAGTTTGTTCTGTAAATACATTTGCTGCCCATGGTTCAATACCTGCAGAAACATTGCCTGATAATTTTGAATTCGATACTGTAGGTGCAATTGCTCTTAAGTGAGTGTTACGCATACCGGTTCCAACACACCATAATGGCTCTCCATATTCATTTGCCATATCTCGGCTTGCTCTTTCAGATTCAATTTTAATTTGACTGAAGATTTTGCGTGTTTCAAATTGTGCAGGCAATCCTTCGAAAGCCATTCCTTTTTGTTGCAAATATGTATGCCAACCTAAAACTCCTAAACCTAAAGCACGACCTTTTTCCGCACTTCTAACAGAGTTTTCAAAGCCTCGCATATTCTTGGCCCTTTGTATAAATTCTTCTAGGACGCCGTCTAAAAACCAGGTTGCTGTGTATACTAGGTCGGTATCTTTCCATTCATCATATTTTGCAATGTTCAAAGACGACAAACAACAAACAAATGAGTGTGATTCATCAGTATGCAAAGTAATTTCAGAGCAAATATTTGTCATGAATACTTTTAATCCATTTGTTTTATATGCATCTGGATTCTGTTTGTTTACATTACCCTTAAACATGATATATGGTTCACCTGTTGCTTTACGCTTTTGAAGTACTTTACCCCATTTTCTACGTGCTTCGGGTTCGCCTTCTTCTAATTTACGCATAAATTTATCTGATACAACTACACATTGGTGCATATTCAAACATTGACGATTTACATCGCCCTTTGGTTCGCGGATTTCTAACCAATCTTCAAAGTCCGAATGATCTATATTTAAATTAACAGATGCAGCACCTCTACGTACCGATCCTTGATTTGTTGCTAAAATAGTAGAATCATAAATCTTAGCAAATGGAACTACGCCATCCGATGTACCATTTTGTGAAATTTTGCTACCTGCGGGACGAATCATATTCATTCCGATACCTACTCCTCCGCCATGTTTAGCAAGAAGCATCATTTCTAAATTTTTGCCGCCAATATCTTGAATTGAATCTGCAACATCGATACCAAAACATGAAATTGGTAAACCTCGATCTGTACCTGTATTAGAAAGAACTGGCGTTGCTAGATTCAACCAACCTCTCCATATATAATCAAAAAACTTAGATGCTAATTGTGGTTTATCTAAACGACGTGCTACAGCTGTTGCAACGCGCCAATATGCATCTTTCGGCTTTTCGCCAGCTAACAAATATCCTTTTGAAATTGTTTTTACATATATTTCAGTGTTACCCCATTCTGGAAAATCGACTCCTAATTCCCAACCCAATTCTTCTGCGTAATTTTTCATTGTTTTTTCTTTTCTTGTTACCATAAATCTGACCAATCTTCACCTTCATTTGCTTTGCTATAATCTGTTGGACGTACTGCAAAGAAATCAGTGTGGGTATGTCCGCCCGTTAGATGATAAAACCAATCTAACTGTTCCGCTGATTTTACATTGTATGAAAAAGTAGATTCATATCCAAGCTCAGTTAATTTTTCATTTGCTCGCTTACGAATAAAATTCTTTAAATCAGTCTTTTTAAGATTCTCTAAATCTCCTTGTTCAAACATTTTGTCAATAAATTGTTCTTCCATTTGACCCATATATTCGGCTGCTTGTTCAACCGATGTACGAACTGCGTCTTTTAGTTCCGGATATTCTTCACACATATGACGAAATAATTGACACCCCATTTTTGAATGAAGTGATTCATCTCGTACTGACCATTTCATTTGTTGACCAATACCCTTTAACATGTTGCGCATTTGAAATGAATACAATACAGCAAATGATGAATAAAGTGATACTCCTTCAGCAAATGCAGAAAAGATTGCTAATGAACGAGCTACTTCTTGTCGAGCTATAGGATTTGATGCTAAATCTTTATGAGTCCACTCTGCAGATGTTGAAGTTAAAAATTCAAACTTTTCAGCAATTGCTGGTTCATGAAGAAATGCTTCAAAATTTTCTAATCCTAATGTTTCATTAAGATATGAATATGCGGTTGCATGAATTGTTTCTTGCGACCCAAACATCATTGCCATTTGCTTAATCTCATGTTTCGGAAACCATTTAGTTACCATGGTAGTCCAATAATCAGATACAGCACATTCTGTTTGAGCAAAACCCAACAAAATGTTACCGACCAAATTCTTTTCGTGTGTTGCTAAATTTTCATTCCAATCTTTAATATCGCCTTGCATTGGAATTTCCGTATGCAACCAAAATGCTTGTGCTTGTTTTAACCATCCTTCATTGTAATAAACAGGATATTCAAATGGTTTAAACGGAATTCGATCTTCAAATAGTTTTGGCATCGTGTCCTTTAAATATGTTAATAACTTAATTTTTTTAGATGAAAAAAGGAAGGCCGAACACCTTCCCTATTCATTTTATATAAATATACTTTTATCCAAATTGTCCACCGAGATCTTTGAACTTTTGGGCTAAATTTTTCTTCATCATGTTTTCGCCAGTCTTCATGATTTGTGTGGTCTGTTTTCCTTGAGTTGTTTGTGGTTCAAAGAATTCAAATTGACCATTATTTGTATTGATCTTACTCGGTAACGTAATACCATCTGGGCCAAATCGATTCTTAATAACATGACCTCTACCAGTGCCTGACATCTTATCTTCTACTTTACGAGACAATGACATCAAGAAGTCAGCAACCATTACTTTCCCATATGACGATGCAATCTTATCTGCTTCAATAATATCTTCTTCTAAGGCGCTTCTTCCTGCTTGCGATGCAGTCCATACTGGAATTTTATACTCGCCCGCCATTCCACGCAGCTCCTCGTATAAGTCCTCTAAGGCTTCGTGTTTGTCCTTTTTAGTATTTACTTTGAGCAAATCACCATAATCTACTACAATTAAATCGGGCGGTTTGCCTTGCATTATGGTTTTTTCAATATGAGCTTTCAATGCCATTACTCCAACTGACTTTGTTGGATAATATTTAACAATCAATGATCCAGATAAAGTTTTCATTTTTTCTTCAACTGTATCTTGATGATGTTTTAATGTCTGTGCATTAATACCAGTTAATACGGAATCATATCGTTGACCTACATAATTTTCATTAAGCTCTAATGTATAATGTATAACTGTCTTGCCTGCTCTGACCGCATTTGCACCAATGTTAATAAGCATCCATGATTTACCAATACCTGCAGGTGCCATTACTACTCCTAATTCGCCCGGAGCCAATCCTCCATCCATTAAGTCATCAATAACATCCCATCCGGTGGTAATTGTATGTCGAGCTGCTTCATTGTAACGAGATGCTACATCATTAATATAATCTAAACCAATATTAGTGTCAGCGCCAGCTTTCATGGCACTATCCATTTTGCTTTTTATTTCATCATAATTACCCATTTTTAATAGGTTAACAGAATCCATAATAGCTCGCTTAATTTCTTGATTCTTACAAAACTTAAGAATTTCATCTTTTACAAATGATAAATCATCTGACTCCATGTATCGAAACACTTCTTTGAGTTGTTCTAATACTGCAGTTTTAAGAATATCATTTTCAATTTCAGTAACTTTTACTTTGAGAACATCTTTAGACGGTGGTGCTTTATATTGTCGAAAATGTTCTAATATCACATCAAGCAACCAACTATTTGAATCTGATTCAAAATAATCAGCTTGAATAATATCTGCAATTTGTTGTAAAAATATTCTATCCGTAAACATCGCGGATAATACCTTCACTTGGAAGCCATACCCGTATTCACTTAGTTTGTCAGTCATATATTATTTATATAAGGAAAAAATCCTTGGAACCAAATATTATTTGTGTGTTTGTTTTGCAAATGCATTCAAAGACAACCAAGTGTTGTTTAACCACTCTGGTAAATTTTTCATTATGGCCCACATCTTATCTTCATAGAACAATCGTTGAAATTCTGAACGATTTAATTCTGATATAGGCTGTTCCATGATGCCTCGAATTTTGCTAGCTGTTTGAGCTGGAATATCTAATAATTTGATATTCATTAGTTGATAGTTTTGTTCAATGATTCTTGCATTATCTAAAATCTTTTGGTATGATTTAGATTCTTTAAGATTGTTTCGACTTTTATCTAATAACTCATCAACCGAATATTCTGCAGGCTGTGCTAATTCTGGAATTAATTTTAATATAGTCTTTGGACCAATACCATTTACCCCAGGAATATTATCAGATGCATCTCCCGTAAATGATCTATAAATAACCATATTGTTCGGATGCACTCCAAATTCTTCTTGTACTGCTTCTACATCATACATTTTCTTTTTGATAGGAGACCAAACTCGTATGCGATCATCTACCAATTGGTAGAAATCTCTATCCGTAGAAACAACGGTAATCTTTTTGCAAGTATCTTCATACATTTGTGCAATATACGCAATTGCGTCATCTGCTTCAATGCCATCTATGGCCATGAATGTTACTGGCAAGTTATCTAAATAAGAAACTAAACGACTAAATTGATGTCGCATCGATTCTTGTTCATCTTCAATAGTTGAATCATGATGATCGTGTCTACGAAGCTTTGTTTTATTAGCTCGATTTGCTTTGTAATCACCATAAATTTTTTTGCGTTTAGCAGATCCACCTCTGCCATCAAACACAATAACACAACGTGTAGGTTTAAAGTCTCGTATCGTTTTACCTACTGAATATAAAAATCCAGTAATGCCGCCGATATGATCACCATCTTCATTATAAGCAGGTGTTGCTCCAAAACTTCTAATAAAGGTATTGAGTCCGTCAAATACCATGAGATGATCATTAACATCTAACGGACTCGAATTCCTTTCTTGTTGTAACTGTTTGAATAATTGTTGATACTTATTCATTATCCTTCTTCATCGATGAATTCGTCTGTGATTATTACATCATCAATACCACCATCAATTCCAGCTTGATATTTGAATATGTAAGCATCGCAAATTCTTCTATATAACCTATCTTTTGCTTCCGGATTATTAATAACCTTTTCAACAAAATCTTTACTTTGGAATTTCATTTCACCAAACGTTTCACCTGTTTCATGATCAACATCTTCTAATGTATACCATGCACCTGATTGTTTGACTAAATCAAAATTCTTCATGATTGATAACCAACCGCCGTAATTGTCAATACCACTATCATAGTAAATTTCATAATCTACTTTGCGATGCGGCGGACCCATACGATTTTTAACTACCTGCACATTCGTTTTGCTTCCTACAACTTGTTCTACGCCGCTAACTTTAGCTTTGATCATTCCTGTATTTTTAAGACGAAGACGAACTGATGCATGGAATGGAATTGCCTTACCACCTGCAGTTGTCCATTGGTCTCCAAATGATACGCCTAATTTGGTACGTAACTGATTTGTAAAGATGAGACAAATACGCTCACGTGCAATCCAATTGGTTACTTTACGCATTGCCTTTGATAAGATGATTGACTTTGAAGTTGCATAACCATCTTTATCATATTCAGCTGACATTTCGATTTTTGTAGATGCACCCATAATTGAGTCTACTACAATTGTAACTAAACGATCTTTATCTGATTTGCGAACTCCTTCTACAATTGTTTCAATAGTTTCAAAGATTTCTTCAATTGTCTCTAATGGAACATATAGCATTGTTTTTAAATCAACACCAATAGCCGTTAGGAATTCGGAGCTAGTGGCAGATTCTGTATCAATATAAACAGCCAAGCCGCCTTTCTTTTGCGTTTCTGCTAAAGTGTGTGCTGCTAATAATGATTTACCTGATGCTTCTAATCCTGTAATTTCAGTAATCCGACCTACGGGAAATCCGCCATATGGTCGGTTTGAAATTGCTAAATCTAACATTGAACACCCGGATGAAACCCATTCGGACACATTACTTGGAGAATCTTCATCGCCATCTAGAAAGAATGCAGTTTTAAGATTTTGACCTTTAAACTGCTTATTGATACTTTCAGCTAATGTATTTGCTAGAGTGTCTGTCAATTCCAGTTTACTTTTACCTTTTGCCATTTTTATGACTCCTTCTTAATTAAAAAGATCATTAAATGCATCAGCAACATTGTCTACTTTAGTAGCTGCTGGCTTTGATGCAGGTGCAGATGCGGGTGCAGATGCTGGCTCTGATTCTTCAACATCAGAATCTGCATTTTCTGGATTCATCCATTCTGCTAATGCTTTTTCTAATTCATCATAAGATGGCTCAGGAAATAAATCAGTGATTTCAGGTTGATTCATGATTTTTTGTGCAATCTCTTTATCTTCAGTTGCTGGCTGAGTATTAGGTTTAACTCGGATTGCTGTTTTTGGATATGCTCCAGCTCCTTCTGCAGGTGTAAATTCTACATCAATATCTCGACCATTCATTAAGTCTGTGATATCGCCATAGTCTGCATCAGAAATAATTGATAACAATTCAGTGTAAATTGTTTTACCAAAACCCCAAAACTTTACGCCTTCAGATTCTTTGCCACGAATAATTACGGGAACATAAGTACGCATCTTGGGTTCAATTTTACGACCCATTAGCCAATCTTCTTTATCGCCAGTCTTTTTAAGTTTGTCTGCAAATTCTACAATTGGATCTGCATTACCAAATGTAATTGGAGATAACATTGATTTTTTACTAATGTCATAGTGGAAGTACAATTCTAGGAAAGGATTGTCTTTGCGATGCACGTAAGGAACGATTCGAACTCGTGTCTTGCCTGCCTCAGGCTTCCATACGTTGTTTTTCTTGTCATCGGTTTTGTTTAATTGATTAAGTTTTGCTTTGATAGCGTCAAGGTTAAGTGCCATAAGTACTCCTTTAGTTAATTAAGTTAATAAAATATAAAAATATAATTACAATATAAGTAATTAATTGGTTAATTCAAAGTAAAATGTTAAATTTATTTATAATAAATATCAGTTCCAAGTAAATTTCTTAAAGAATACTAATTCAATAACGCGGAATCCTGCATCATCTGTTAGGATGAATGAATTCTGATAATTACTCCAATCTAATTGATATGTTTTGTCTAATACACCATTGTTTACTGCTCGTATAACTTCATTAAGAGCATTAACTGTATATAATGTATTGGTTTCTTTTTTACGGTGTATGCTAATTGTATTCTGACCTCTTTGTGTAGTTGCATCTGCATTATACGTACAATATAAATTGTCTGCAGCTTCTGCGTTAGCAAATACAAATATTCTGCGTTCTGGTATTACATAACTTTGTTGTATGTAATCGGTTACTATGTTTAAATCTGATTTATGTGCAAATGTGCAAAGTAATTGTGTTTTCAATGATTATCCTTGTTGTTGTAAATATGGGTAATTTTGAGATGCTGGCACTGATCGCAATACAAATCTATATCTTCCCTGTGATAACGAATCAATTACAAATGCTTCTGGATTTGCTATATGAGGTTGTGGATTTCTTTTATTATAATAAATTAATCCTAAAATTTCTTTAAAGAAATTTTCTTTAATAGCAGTTAATTCAGAAATAAATTCTCTAGGTTCTTTAATAAACAAATTTCGTTCTACTCGTTTAAACCAAAGAACTGCATTAGTATTAATATTATCAATTGGTTCTCCAATTCTTACGCCGGTAGGATTTTCTTCACCAGCTCCTAGCTTAATTTTTTCAGCGTCATCATCTGAAATCCAATATGATTGAGTTTCGCCGCCGGCTGCGACAGTTAATCTTGTATCTCTAACATCAGTATCTAATTCGGTTTGGTAAAAGATTTCGTGTAATTCTTTAAATCCTTCATACCAATTATAAAATGCAGATTTTTTCCATTCCATTCCGGCTGATAATTTATCACCTTCAATACTTTCAATAAATCTCGTTTCAAATATCATTATTAATTTTTTTAAAGATTCAGCTGATTGAGGACTTACCATATGTTTTAAATATGTATATGGATCGCCAATTGTTTTAAATGGTAATACGATATCTTTATAAAATTCTTGAATCTGACCTGTTAGTTTAAATTTAGTAGCTGCACCTTCTTTTGCAGGGTCAAATTTTCCTTTTTCTAATTCTTTAACTTCCCATTGACCGTTTGGCATAACGATATCATGATATTCCGTACCACCTGGTTTTGAATCTTTAACGCCTAATAATATCGATACTTCTCCATTTCCCATTCCACCTCTAGCACCGCCAACGTTTACTAAAAAGAAATCTTGAAATGCCTTCCATCCTTCTTGTACAAATGAATCAATTGAATGCACTCTAAAATTTTTATTAAAGTTATGTTTTTGATCATCGGAGAGTGATTTATATACAGAAAAAATTTGTGTATTTACTTCATCAGGCAAACCAATTGATTTTATTTGTTTAATAATAGAATAATTATCTTCTTGTTGCGTTTCTTGTGATGTAGAATCTGTAGGTAGTTCGTTTAATCTTTGTGCTCGTTCTACAATTTGTTGAGCTTGATTAGATGATATATTTGCAGTCTCTAATAAGACATCATATAATATTTTGTAATCTTTAGCACATGTTGGATACCCTTTGGGCAAACGAAAACACCACTCTGTTAAAATTAAATCAATGTTCATAAAGAAATAGTTTTTATTTTATCATAAATATCGCCAACCTTCACTTTTACTGGAAAATTGCCTTGTTCTAATACTGCTTTGATTTGAGGCAGTAACTCTCGTGCTTCTTGATAATTTACATCAAACAATACCGAGTCATATGTATATAGAATCATACAACTGGTATATGATTGCAACATTTCTTGTACTTGTTGCAATTTGCGTACTGATACTTCGGTTTCTACTGCTTGCAAATAATAGTTAAAAAGTTTATTTGCTGTCATGTTTTGCAAACCTTCACGACAAATATTGCGTTTCAATATCGGTGTTTCTACGCAACCGGTTTTTTTCCATTTGTTCCATATCTTGTATACAAAATCATTTACTTGTGCAAAAAATGGAATACTTAAAAATTCTCGATCAATTCCTCCATATAACAAACGGAATGTAATTGATTTGCTTTCATCTCGTTGTTCATCTGTAATTTCGTCTACTCCAAAATAGAATCGACCTAAATAATCGTGTATGGATGATGTTGGTAATTCATAACCAATCATTTTTGCAATGAGCCGTACGTGATATGAATCGAAGTCCATTTCGACTAATGCACCTCGCTCAAATCTACTATGAAATGCAGCGCGCGTACCATCTTCTTTATTCATTGCAGCAAAGTTGAATCCTCGAAATGCATTACTAGGACGGCCGGTTGTTGTGTGATAATGATATTGAGAATATACTCGGCCATCATGTATCAATTCTGGCATTCGGAATGTTTCGTCTACTGCTAAACCAGCTGATTCTATTGTTGCAAACGTTTTAGGATATGTGTCATTGAATTGCAAATATGAATCAGTTAATTTTGCATTTACGCACATCGGCCAAGCATAGTGACGTATCTTTTGACACATTGCCATATGTTGTTGTAATGGCACAATACAATTAACTGCATCTAATGCAGTGTGTCTGCGCCAATAAAATTGATGTGCTGCCGTTACATAATGTGATTCGTCATATGCCTCGCCATATGTATACCACCACAATGTTTTTACATCCCATACGGCATTGTTTCCACCGGTTTGTAGCCATCGCTTCTTGTCATGAACAAAGATATTCTGCAGAGCCATAAACTCCGGGACAAGTTCTGAAAAGCCCCTTAGTTGTTCAGTATGATACATAGGAATCATGCGTTCTACATCATCTTCTGTATAGATGTATATTGCACATAAACGATTGACTGCAGGATGATTTGTGGGACTACAGTATATAGGTACTAGCAAAGTTTTTCTATCTTTGATATACTGTAACGTTTGTTGTGCCTCTTCTATAGTATCCACTATCATTATATGGATAATAAGAAAATTTTATCACGAATCCAATCTATTAATATCAACGGGAATATAAAATGTACTATCGATATAAAATTCTGACAAGTTAGTTAAATATGTAAATAATTCAGGTATTTGATCAGCTGCAGTTATAATAGATTGACGATTTTTTGTTATTACGCCTGGAGTATATACATTATTAACTGTCGTATCTTGTAAATTTCCTGTTATGTGCCATGTAAGTAAAACTGCAGTATATAACGTCCTATCAATTTTTTGATTAATCCAATCATTATATTGTTGCTGGTCAATTTCTATTACATTATATTCATTAAGTTTTTTTATAAAATATCTAGTTAATATGCCGGAATCTATTACTGACTTATTAATAGTTGGAGCTGATGAATTTGGTGTTTGTGATGCAACTCTAATATTTTTTAAATTTTTATACGAATCAACTGTTGTATTATTTTTAACATATTTTATCAGTTGTTTTGATAATCTAATATTCCATACCGATTCGGTATAAATTTCATTTGTAGTAGTATAACGATGATATGGACCTTTATATTCTTTACGATCTAATGTCATGTACTCTTCACCAAACGTATAAAGGTTATTCATCGTTTCATCGGTGGTATAATATGATTTTATTCTTGCCATGTTATTCTATACTAGGTCGCATTATACATTTTAATTCAGTTAACCACTGTCCGGTATTGGATACATTATGTGATACATTTAAAATACTAAATACCGTATTCATTCTATATCTCATTGGCAATGCTTCAAATTGTACAACGTCGCCGTATCTAAAACCATTGATGCCATCTATTGTAATCGTAGCTTCAAATGGAAATATCGGAGCTGACATTAATTGTGAAGTACGAAAATCAGCAAATGGTTTTTTTATATATTCTGCTAATGCTTTATATAAAGATTGTTGTAATTCAGGAACATTTGGGGATAAACCAAATTGTATTTTTGCAGTTGCTAGATCTGATACGACTTTCTCATGATCATCTCTATATCTTTGTATCAATGTATTGATTTGATCTTTATTTTGCGCACTATACATAAAATTAATATATGGTGCAACTTTAGAATTTGATACTTGATCCCCGCTATTCATTACATATGATAAATTTTTAGCATTTTCTGGTAATTTTGCTGATAATGTAAATGATTGAACAATACTGCCATTTGGATGATTTGAAAACATTGGTATTGAATATGGAATTACATTTGCAGTAGATGTAGTTTTTTCTAAAATATAATTAGCATCCATTAATAATAACTTTGTTGGATCATCCGGATGTGATACTAATTTTAAATTAATGGCGCCGGCGGTAGCTTGATTGATTATAGTTGCAATCAATGTTATAAATGTTGATACTGAAAAGTCTTTTGTTTGCTTGGCAGACAAATTTGTAATTAGATCTTGTATAACTTCAATATTTATAAGAATTCTAGATGGATAATAACGACCGTATGTACTATTTTTATCATAAACACCAGACCATTCTTTCCACCCACATGATTCTAAAGTTGTTTTAGATATATTCTGAGCAATTAGATCATTATTAATTCCTCCAAAATATACTAAATCACCATAAGTATTGCAATCAGGTGGTTGTACGCTTAATAAACTAGGAAATTCAGTAACAGGAGTTACATTAGTATTAGCATATGGTTGTTTTGGTAATAATAAAATATCATCAGGCGTACTAGAAACCAAACTTTCAAAATAATTGCTATAACATAATTGATCGGTATGTATAATTTCCGGAGAAGCAACACTACCTGTTAATTTAGTAGTAACATAAAAATTTATAAAATGTATTAATGACCCCATTGTAATATATCTAGTATAATTTGTTTGCGGGCCAGTTGTGGTCGATTGATTTACATATGCAGGATATGGTTCGCCAATTAATATAAACCGATCAGTATTTGCTGGATTATTTGCTCCTTTGATAGTAAATGGCAACATATATGTAGCTTGTTTTTCTAAACCAGGAACTTTGCTTTCAAAATCTTTTTTTACTTCTTCAATTTGATTGTATAATATTTGATAAAATTCCGGGCGAGCTGCTGCTTTTACATCATCAGGTGATGCCGGTGTTTGTTTTGTTTTATCGGTAGTTTCTTCCGTTTTAATAAACATAGACACATCTGTATAAACATTGCTAGTACCAGTTAATGATATTGAAGCTTCAATAGTACCATCATTAGTATATTGAAAATCAAATGATGTAATAAGACCTTCAAAACTAACAGCATTCATTCTGCTAATTTTTTTTTCAAATTCTTCTACATCCCAATTTGGATAAAGTTCTTTTATTTTATCTTTATTTGGTAAAACTTTTGGAGTTAGTAATCCATCTGTATTTCTTCTAGATACTATTGCCGATTCTGGATGTTCTATATCAATACTTGCGTAGCGTCCGGGACGAAACCAAATTTGTTCTACATGATCTAAATCAACCAATGGATTTGGAATTATAAACTTTACCGTTGCTTTATTTAATAAACCCATCGAATGATCGCCAATATTGATACTAACATCAGTTAAATATGGACCAGTTCTTCTACTAGTATCTAGTATAGATTTTTCTCTAACATAAGCATTTCCTAATATAATATCTGGATTTTTTGGATCTAGATTTATATCTCGTTCTGTATAAAAATCAATTTCTTGTTGATTAACTTGACGATCGGATAAATAGCCATTTGGTCCGGATGGTAAATACCGGCCGGTTTGTACTTGAATTCCGCCTAAAGTTCCTACGATAGCAGTTGCTGAGTTATTACCAGTATATGCTGTAACTTGAGCATTTGCAATTTTACCTAACATGAAGTTCAATGCTGCTTCGCTTCGGTCATAAAAACCAGAGCGACCTCGTGCGTTTAATTCTTGACGCAAATTAGCATCTACTTCTGTATAAAATATATTCATCGTTCGTTATTCGTATCAATGATATTTTGTTGTATGTTTAACTTATTTGGTATTCGTAATCTAGTATTAGGTGGTACTACATATGTACCTTTACCTAATCCGTTTGCTATAGCAATAATCCACCACATTGATTCATCTTCATAAAAAATATATGCTAATCTATCTAAGCGATCTTGTGTTGTTGTTTGTATGTATATATCATCCGATTCTAATGGTTGTGCTGGAATTATAACGGTTGTTAAATATCGTTTTAAGTCTGGATTTTTAATTATTCTAGCTGTTGAATAACGATTCATGATATATCCTTTATTATATTTCTGGGTTTCCTCTTAAACGATTTTTAATTTTAGTTCTAGAAACTTTAAAACGTTTTGCTGCATCGAGTATATTTAAATTTCCTTTAGTATCACTTAACCAGTTATCATCGCCGGTTATTGGTTGAGCTTCATCTCCAGCAAATCGTTTTGCTAATGTATAGAATCTACCGCCTTTTTGTGGTAGATAATCAGAAATAACATTGAATTGCATCTGTACTGATACTTTAAAAGGAACTTGCATCATGTTAGGATCATTTTCTATGTTTATTTCCCACGGTGCATCTCCTACATCATATGTATATGACACTGATGTTAATACAACTGGTTGTTGCACAAGTAAATCGCCTACAGTTAATCGCATCCATGGGCCTTCCATTGCAATTGAGTCTGGATTATAAGTTGGTGCAGTATATCCAGCTAATGCATTTAATTTTCGATATATTGGTTGCATCTCATCGCGATCAGTTGCATATACTGTAAAACTTATTGACATATCTCGACCATAACTAGTATAAACATAATTAGGATCTGCGCGGCCTATCATTTGTACCGGTGACCAGTTTGCAGTAAATGAATCATCTAATCCTGTTAATACTGCTCTAAATACTAGTATATCATCTTGATCTAATAAATTGCCGGCTTGTAATTTAGGCCCAGTCATATAAAATTTAATGAAATCCTGTGTAATACCTAATGGATTCAAATTAACACCTAAAATACTTTCTGCAGAAAATATTCTATCCGGATTCCATAAGTATGCATCATTTAATCTTCGTTTACCAAAGTCAATAACATTAACTTTATCTCCACGAAAAGGTGTTGCTAATTCTATAGGATTAATTGTTCTAGCAAATTTTCCAGCTGCTGCATCTGCAACCGGTGAGTCTAATCTATCAGCTCGTATTCCTGGTTGCCATTTTTTTGCAACATGACTACGCATTGTGAAATCTTTTCTAGATGCAAAACGATTATCATGTTCACCCCAACCATATCCGCTAGTACCAAGGCCATCTAAATTGAATAAACTATATGGTCCAATTGGCGTTGCTGCAGCTGCAGAATATATACCTGCTTTTATCGAGCCTCGAAATGCAGCACTAAATCCATCTAATCTAACAGATTGAGCATATGATAAAAGTTGATTACCGACTCCAACCTCAGAATCTAAAGATATATTTAATTTAGATCTAAAATCTGGATATAAAACTGGAGTATTTATATTACTGTTTGGGAATAATTTATTTGTTAACTTGTTTAATGGTAATGTTCTATATGTTCCAGATAATGTATCATCAAAGCCGTTTATTAATGCAGCTCCGACTTGTCCAATTTGCGGAATGCCTATCAACGAGCCAGCAGCTAATGAAGCTAAACCTAATACATTATTTATAGTTGTGTTTAAATTAACATTTGTATGTACATATTGACTTGGTGTCCAATTGATTATATCAACATTTCCTACTTCATTGATTTTTTCTTGATTAACCAACGCACTATCTGCAGAATATACGATACCAAATCCATCTTGCGGTCTTCTATAGTATAACCCGCCTAAGCCTGGCAATACTTCAGATCCATTTGCAGTTGTTGGATTTGTAAATATTGTATCGGGTAGAATATTAAAAGGTCGTTTGAATTGTATTTTAGATTGTGCACTATTAGTTGGATTTTTCATTACCGGGTCAGGCAATATATTAAATGGTCCCACAAATTGTGCTTGATTTACAGCTAGATTAGTTACATTCGGAAACAATATATCTGGTAATATATTAAAAGGAGCTGTAAATTGCGAGGGTGACTGAGTAGTTGGATTTGGCATTTTGTTAACTCCAATATGGCGCGTTTATTCCGCTATTACTTGTTAGTGCGTCAGTTTGACGATTTATTGCATTAACGATTGCCGCGGCGAATGCTGACATATCTCCACCTTGTCCTGCAGTTGGTGATGCTAAAAGTGCATCATTCGGACTTAATGCAAATGATCCTTCTGGACCTGTTACAACTCGACCGCCGCCCGGACCCATAAATAAGTCCCCAGTCGGTTCTGCTTCTGTAGATAGTTCTACATTTCCAGACGTAGTTATAGACCATGGACCTGTAATTGTAGCGTTTGAAAGCGCAGTACTAAAAGCAGTCGCCGTATCAAATATCCCGGATAGAGAGCTAGCTCCTGCCATGGCTGTGCCGGCGATATTAACATTAGCATCTGTATTAAACATCTTTTGTAGTTGCTCATTAACTGCAGCTTGACCAGCTAATGCTTTTTCAGATCTCAATCCGGCTTCAACACCTAATGCTGATGCTCCTATGCCACTGATCATTATTCCTGTTGATACCATTTGATCTAAAGAATCAGCCATTCGTTGATCCGTAGTTCGCGTATCTTGAGCTTTTTCTAATTTTGCTAAGTATTCTGCTTTTGCTGCGTCATCTAATTTTTGAAATTCCGGCAAGGCTTTTACAGCTTCATTCATTTTTTCAGCCGACATATCCATTAATGTTTGGCCGCCAATTTGTGATAATAATTCTTGTTGCTGAAGTGTTCTTGATACAGTTGCTTCATCAGTACCCAATAATTGAGCCATTTGTTGGCGAGCAAATAAATTATTTTTAAGAGTTTTACCTTCTTGTTTAATAATTTGATTCATTAATTCGGCTTGTTTAACGCCTTCGCCTTGCAAGGTAGCTTGTCGATATGCATTCGTTAAACTTTCTCCACTAACTTCGTCAACTAATCTACGTCCTGATAGTAATTGATATTCAATTTCTTGACCAATACTTGATTCAATGTTTAATAAATTTTGACCGGTCTTATTTAAATCAGCCATAGTTAAACCTAATGCTTTAGCTTTAACTATTGCTAAACTTAATTTTTGCGGAACCTTACCATATTGTAATTGTAAATCTTCTGTTAAATTTGCAGTGTCTGCAATTAAATCGCGTGCTGATACTTGTATACCATAATTTTTAGTTAATGCTTCAGCCATTGCGCCATATCTAACTAACATTTCATCAGATTGTTTACCTACACCAGCTGAATAACGTATGAATTTATTGGCTTGTTCCGCGGATAATTTTAAATTATTTTGTATTAAAGTTTGCGTAGTATATAAAAATTTCTGAGTAGTTTCAGCTGCACCCTTTACCCCGGCAAATCCGCCGATGAGTGCTTTAAGATCTTGTCGATATTTACGTAATTTATTTCCGCCAACGCCTAATGATTTAGACATATTGTCTAATTCTGCACCTAGAACTGTTGCATTTTCTATATTTAAACCAAATGACTGTTGAAGACCTTTATTTGCTTCTTCTAAAAAATTAGTTTTACTAACGGCAGCGCTGTAATTATCTGCTAAATTTCTAATTTCAGCATTAACTTTACCTAATCCACCTATTAATATATTGTTGCTATTTGTTAATCCAGTTGTAGCAACATCCATGTTACCATATGCATTTGCTAGATCATCCCAAATACCACCTTGTTTCGGTTGTTGTTTTAAACGCTGTATGATATGTAGATTGTTATTGCTCATTTACAATAAATATTTATCTACGAGGATTTTGGGGTGTGTTTTTGTTTGTAGATTTAGTTCGTTTTGAATTTTCAGCGGCTTTTTGTGTTCGTTCATTTTCTTCTTCAATCAATTTATTTATTTTCTTGATGTAAAAACGACGCAAAAATAATGGCATATGATAAATATCATCCCAGCTTAGTCGTCCGGCACAGTACCACAATATTTCAAAAATACTTTCGTGAAATTTTACACGGTCAGCTGGTTTAAAACCAAAGAAGGTCTGCTCCAATTTGAAATGGGGCGATGAAGGTGCTCCCATCTTCACCTTCAAATTCATACTGATAATTTAACCCCGGAGCTTTTAATGTTACGTATTTTCTAAATTCTTTAGCATCGCCGGCTAAAAATGAATAACGTATAAAATCTTTGATTTCTTCGTGATTTCTATTGCCATTTACTTCTTTAATGTAATTTAATAAAAAATCACTAACAGTATTAAAATCGTTAGTTGTTAAATTATATGAAAATTTTATGATATCACCGGCATTCGTTTTGTATTCAAATTCTCCATTATCATCTGAAACTAAATCGAAAGATTTTGGTTGAATTTTCTTTAAATCAACTTTTCGTTCATATTGTTTGCCGTTTTTATTGTCTGTTACTACTACTGGATAATCAGATCCGTATGAAACAATTCGAGCATTAATAATTAAACCATCGCGGTCCAATTCAGCAATATCTGATATAACAACGTCTGTTAATACTAATGATTCTAGTAATTTTTCAAACACAACTCCTTCGCGAATATAACTTATATTAGTTAAAATATCTTCATCATATGCAGTCATATACCGCATTTCTACTTGACCAGAAGCTAATGGATGCGATTTTGGATAAATTACTCCGCCGCTTGGTAAATTTACAATGATACTTGGTAACTTGCTTTGTTGACGTTTTTCGAAACGTTGTTTTGCAATATTAATTATATCCGGATTGCCTAATCTTGTTGTATTTGTATTACTCATATATAACCTTTATTATAAATATGTAAGAACATAAAAAATGGGGGCAAAAGCCCCCATAATAATATAAATTAGAAATTTAAGAATGCCCAATCATATCGAAGTGTCATTGAAATTTCTTGAACTGCATCACTTGACCAATCATATGTGCCAAAATTAGAGTCAACTATAAATGCACCTTTTAAGATCCATTCTTCAATTACTTCTCCTAATGGAGACAGTTGATGTAAACGTATTTCTTTTTTATAGAATGATGAATAGCCATCTCTACCTGTTGCAGATTCATGATGTAAACGTACCCATTCCATTACTGCTTGTGCGCCAGATGGAACAATTGCATCATAAAGTGTTACTTCAATCGAGTTCCATTCAGATTTGCCTTTAACATAACGTTTAACATTGATCATGTCTAAAGCAACTTCGCCGTTTGTCATTGACGGTTTAGCAGAAGTTTTAATAAGATATGACGGAATGCCTTGTACTTCCATGATAAACTGATGTTGACGTTTCGGTTCCCATGAAAATGCAGTATCAAACATTTCATTTTCAGAAGCATAAGCCAAATTTTGATTTATTTGTTGTTCTAATGCCATTTTATATGTCCTTATTTTTAATATAAATATCAACGTAAATAAAAAAAGGTAGAACCGAAATTCTACCTTTTAAACTTTTTATTTTAAAAATACTATTCAGGGAAACTTGCTCCGGTTGGTTGAATATTGAAATCTAAAATAATGAATTCAGCCGTACGAGTCGGTTGAAGGAATATTTGTCCGTATAAAATATTTTGGTCAATTAAATCTGGTGTATTATTTGATTGATCCATTACTACTCGGAATGCATATAATCCTTGCTGAGCTCTTACTTGTTCCATGTATGGATTAACGATGCTTAAGAATCTGTTTCTCGTCGCTGATGTATTTTGTTCAAATACTAAATAACGAGTTGAAGATGCAATAAATTTCTTAACTGTAATTAATAAACGGCGCACATTTACGCGGTCTAATGCGCTCGGGCGAGCCTGTAATGTCTTTTGCCCCCAAACACATACTCCATCATTTAAGAAGTTCGCAATAGGGTTAATACGAGCTTGATACAATGAATCTCGATCTGATTGACTCAATCTCTTATATGTATCAGTTACTTGTGTTAATCCTCCACGATTTAAACCAGCTGGCGCATACCATGGTGCTGATACTGCATCGTTAAATGCTAATACTCCAGGAACCATTACTGATGCTGGTACCCATAATGGAACATTTTTACTTGGATTGATAATTCTCAACCATGGCCAATAAGTTGCTGCATAGCTACTATCAACTGTTGTTACTTGATTAATTACGGTATCAGTACTGTCTGTTAATGCATTTGAATCCATTACATAAAATGTATCTTGACGAGTTTCAGCCATGTTTCTAGCAATCTGCGTAATATATGGATGTAAACTATGAATGATACCTGGCGTTAACAACATGTTCATATCATAATAGTCGGTATTTGATAACAATGTAAATGCTTTGTTATATGATACAGCACCAGTTGCAGTTGATGTTGAACAATCAAATCCAAATGTATTCGTTGCAGTAATATACTGTCCTGCATATTTTTTTAGATTTGGTTTAGCTCCATCAAAACCTCCTTGAAAACCTACAATAAATTTACGAGTGTCAAGTGATACATTAGTTGATAACGTTCCCGTTGTTAATGCTTCTTCCAATGAACCTGAATATGCAGATGTTAATGACGGGAAAGCTGCTTGTAAAGATTGACTAACATTTCCTAAATAAAAATCTGCGTTGCTTCCAGTTGAGGCATTTGCTACAACGATTGGAGCTAAATAATTCAAATTGTTTTGTTTAGTAAAATCAAATCCATGATAATTATTTGAACTATATGCATTATTTAATACCTGTGATGTAACATATGATGTAGCTAATAAATTAGTCGATGACACATTTGGAACCGGTGAATATAATGCGCGGAAACCAAATGGAATTAATGTTTTATCATTTGTTTTATTTGCAACAGCATCTGTTACTTCAACTCGTATATATTTAGATAAATTTGGATAATCTCCATTTACTACAATGTTATTATTAGCATCTAACGTTTGAAAGCGGTCGCCAATTACGCGAGCAATATAACGAGGAGAATCTGGATCTAAATTTACATTCAAGAATTGTTCAACACGATCTGGAGTAGAATCAGTATCATTTGATGTATATGGCGAATTTGCAATACCTGGTATTACTGTATTAACTCTACGAACTTCTACTGTAAATGTTCCATATCCATTTGGATCAGAAACTTCTGATGATGTTCTTACATCTCGAATACCAACCTTTGTTTCATAATTAACTGAAGTACCATGAGATAAAGTATGAAAACGGAATAAGTTTTTAACAGCACTACCAATTTTTTGTGATGTAATCCATGGTGTATTCGCAGTTTGATAATCTTGACGTAAATCTAAACTAGATATAATACCTAACGTTGTTGTTACAGCACCTAAATTTGCAAATGAAGCAGTAGCTGCGCTATTTTCATATTGAACATATACTGGATAGTCTGTTGATTTAGGTGAATTGCCAAATACTTTTGTTAAGTATTTATTGCTTGAATTTACAATAGATGATGAAATTGCAGCGCCTTCTGCTTCTAAAAATGCACCCGTAAATCCAATTGCAGAATCTGATGCTGCTACATATGATCCTGAAATTTTTAATGCAAATGATCCAGACCCTGCATCAAGCAAAACTGAATCTTCAAATAATGCTGTTGTACCATCTGTTGTTACAGCTTGAGTTGGATGTAACACGTGTGTTATTTCAGAAACAGATGCTGATGTTGCAATGATTGCTAATGCGCCATTAGTTAATCGATATCCATCTTCATATAATAAACGTGTTACTGTAATTACATTTCCATTTCGCAAATAATCTTGTACAACAAATGGAACATATGAATCATCAGTGTATGATCCAAATATTTGTTCAAATTGTCCAAAAGATGTAATTTGCGTAGGAACTAATGCAGGTCCTTTTACTGTAGGTCCTACTACTGATGCACCAATTTGTGCAACGCCGCCGGCTAAAAACGATTGATCTACTTCGTTCGTAAATACGCCTGGCGAAACTATTCTTTCTGCCATTTAATACTCCTATGATTTTTTAATAATAAATATGGGTTTATTCTGTCAAACCAGAATCTGGAGTAAATGTTCCATCAGCTATATTGATTTGCCCATCACCATACCGTTCACGCATTTTGTCAAGTAATTCTTGTTCCTGTTTGCGAAGCGCTTCAAATTCCGTGTAAAATCGTTCTTGTTCCGAATTTAAATATTCTAAACGTCGATTAATTGCAATTTGTTCTAATGAAATACTACCCAATGCATTTGCGTTAGTTGCAAATGAGTTGCGAAGATTTTGCAATTCATCTAGATGTTCTTTGTCTAATTTTCTTGTCATTTTTTCCTTTATTTTGTTTTTAATGTATTTAAATTGTTTTGTATAGCTGTTTTATACATTTCTGGCATATCTTGTTGTTCTAATTCTTTGAATAAAGAAATAGATTCATCCCATAACCCAATCCACCAAGAACTAACAGCTTGTTCAAATCGTAAACCTAATATTCCTGGATATTCTATATCAGTTCGTGTAGCTGCAGGTTCCGTTGCATGTTCTTGTCCTAAAACTGACATGGTATATGATTCTTGCCAATCGCGGTTGCGTTCATATATTCTTGCAAGTAAAAAATATGCTTCTGGTCTTTTAGGTTTTAAAGAAACTGCACGCAATAAAATACCTTTAATTGTAAAGATACGATCGCCTTGGCGTTCAAAACACAAAGCCATACGTAATGATGCTTCATATTGTAAATTTACATCATACCCAAATTCAATGCTACGTAAATAGAATCCAGCAGCTGATGCTGTTTGTCCTTGTTGTTCATATGCATATCCTAGATTAAAATTAACTTCTTGGTTTCTAGGTTCTTGTATGTATCGTTGCAACCAATATTCTATTGTCATGATTTACTTTCTGGTGTTACTGCATTTTCACATCCTTGACATAATGCAAAACATTGCAATGGACGTGGAATTACATCTTCATAATCTTGTTCGTAGATGTTTCCTGTAATATGTTTTAAGCCATAATCCATACAACATAATGAAACATCACCATTTGGTAAAACTACATTGTGATATAAATCTTCAATGCATCCGCAAGTCATTGCTTTATCGCCATGATCCATGTGTTGAAATCTATCTTTGTATTTTTCTAATTCTGGTTTAATAATGGCTTCGCCTAACAAATTGCCGGCGCGAGACCAAAATGTTGGAATGTGGGTTTCTGGCCATAAATGTTTAACTGATTCATGCGGTTTTCCCATGCACATAACATAAAAGCCTTGAATATGATTTTCTAATTCTTTAAAACGTTCGAATACTTGAATTAATCTAGGAGTAATAGGATGTTTTGCAATTCGTTCTTGATCTGGAATATGCAAACAAAAACCTCCATTTGGTCCACTTACAAATTTAATATCTTTGATGCGTTCAACATCTTCGAGAGTCATTCCTACACCCGTGCTAAAAGCTGATATTGGATGTCCTTGTTGTGATGCATAAATCAACATGTCCGTACATCGTTTGTTTAGCCATGGCTCAGTAAATCCAGAAAATGTTACGCGTACTTCTTTTGGTAATTTATCAATAACATGTTTAAAGTTTTTAAAAGTCATTGTTTTATCTGACTTATAGACATTCAACAATGTTTTTTGCGGACAAAATGCACAATCAATTACACAACCTTTAGGTGGTATCGACGTTGTAAATTCTAAAGTTGGCCATTCTGTTAATCGCCAATATTCTTTTTTCTCCGCTTTACGATTATCAATGTAAAGAGCTATTTCATTATAATATTCAATAAAATGATCATTCCATAAATCCCATTTAATATCTACCCCATCCCAAGAATAAACATCGAATGTATGAAATTGTTTTAAATAAGTATCGCGAAACGTTCTAAATTTTTCTTTTAGTTCAGGCGTTGATAAATGCCATTCTCCTACAATCTTTTTTACATTTTGTTTGATCCATGATACGCGCTCTGGAGTAAAAATATCATATTCTCCACCTTCACAATCAATTTTCATGAAATCAATTTGGGTTACATTGTATTCTTTTAAGAATGTATCAAATGTAATTGCATCAGCGGTTGCTGTTCTACCGTGAGTTTCAACAACATCTGAAAAATACAATCCTTTAAATTCAGTTTCGCCATCAACATTGTTTATACCTTTATTAATTAAAGTAACATTGTTATGATGACCAATATTTTTCTTCATTGTATCAAACAATGTAGGCTTTGGTTCAAAACAATAAACATGTTTAGGTTGTTTGTCTAATATTGAAAATGTAAATGGTCCTACTGATGCGCCGATGTCTAAAACAACGTCATCTTGTTCGACAGGAAATTTTTCTGTGTAATCTTCTCGTACAAAAATTTCTTCAGTAACCGTTTCTTGAAACCATGCATTTTCTGCAATTTCTCCCCAATCAAATGAAGCTTGTTGTTTTTCTCGTTCAATGAATGAATCAAAGAACGTTTGGGGCATTTTAAGGATATATGCTGCATTATCTTGAAAGCCGAATGATATTAATAAATCATCTCCGTGTTCTGTTAAGCCGCAGCAAAATTCAATCTCGCCACCCATAAAACTAAATGGTTGTGAAACGTGCTCAATATTCCAATCTGCATCCCAGATTACAAAACGATGAGTATATTTTCCATCTTTTTGATCAAGTTTATTTTTAAATAAATCAACTTCGTGGATAATGCAAATGCGTTTTCCTTTATAAGGAATAACTTGAGAACTACCACGCATATCTTGATGTTGACCAGTACCTGGTTTTAATATGCGTTGCCAACATTCTAAAGTCTCTGAATCTCCTTCTATTACCTCGGTTGGGTTAGTCCATTTAACCATGTGCCCGGGCATATCTTCTACAACCATCCAATTCTTTTCACAATATGATGTTTGATCATATGGATGTTTGATGCGACTTCTTTTGATTTCCGTAACAGAACCATCTTTAACTTCAAGTTCAGACATTTCCATACGTCCTTCACCATTAGTTGTAGTGTCTCTGCGAACTCCTACTAAATACAATTTATCATTCCAACGAGTTAATCGACCATCTTCTAATCCAACAAAGTCCCATAATGGAGTTTTATCAAAACGACTTGTGTCAATTTTTGTGTATGATTTTAATTGTAAGTCTGCGGTTAATTCACAAAACCAATTTGTAGTTCTAAGATGTTGATCTGCTTCTGGATGAAGATATGCTAACGGTCCCCACCGATTAATAAAAACTTGATTGTTTTCTGAATGATATAAGGTATAATTTACATGACGAAGATTCATGATTAATTTGCCATTATCATTGTAGATAGATGGATTCATTAATCCAGTACCGCCAGTAACATCATTGGGAAGTGTTATAGGATGTATTGATCCTCCGTTACGCGTAACAGTTTTAACAAAGTTTGAATTCATATAACTTATTATATGAAATATATTTCAATAATCCAAAATAATTATCTACCTAACATTGAGTTGTATGTTTGAAGAATTGTATTAAGTTCAATAACACTCTCGGAGCCTATAAAGTTTCCAATAAATGCAAATTGATAGTTTTTCGTAGCACCTCCAATTATAAAGACTGAATCGATATATAAAGGCCATTGACCGCCAAAGATTACCGGAGACTGCAGATTGCCTCCAGAAATAACAGACACGCGGTTTAAACCTGATTGTTGAGCTCTAAATAATCCAGATAATCCTACCGAGCCAGCTGAATCATTACTAGTATATTCGGTAGCGCCAGCGGTCCAATATACTTTATTTAATCCATTAACTTGGCGATTTGCTCCAAAATCCCATGCTCCATAGATACCTGTATCTAAACGTAGATCTCGAAAATCTTCTACATTATTCGTATTAGTATACATTCCATATGCAAACTGTACGTTATTGAATGAATTAGTGTACGGTCTAGTGCTTTGAGCAATACCATAATTTGCTTGTGACCCATTTCTATCATGTATCCAATTGCCACTAAAATTTAAATATTCAGATGGATTGCTTAAAGACCATTTATTTTGTTCTGCAGTTTCTCCTGCAAATGGATAATAGTCTAGATTTACGGCTGAACTACCTAGTTGAGATGTAGATGTTAGTATCGCTTTTTGTAAGTATTCTAAAGCAGCGATGCGCGTTGGGTCAGTAATGCCAGAATTAGCTAAGAATGTATTTAACTTACTGTCTGATACTCGTATTTCAACATATTCAGTAGTTGTTCCTACATCATCTGTTGCACTAACTTCTAAACGTATAGTTGTAAATAAAACAGTATTATCTGGCATGAAATACGGCTGCGTATCTATGATATCGCCTTTACTGTTTGTGAACGGGAATGGCCCTTGTGTTTGAATTAAACCGCCATCTGAATAAAACTTATATAGATATGAAATATTCCCAGTTCCGGTCCAAGTACCTCTTGTTATATTTGGAGCTGATACTCCAGAAATTAATTCACCTATTCCGAAACTAGGTGCAGCGGTTGCTGTTGGTCCTGCTGCTGGTGGTTCTTGAGGAATTAGGTCTTTTGTTTCAGAATTCCAATAAAAGTACAATAAGTTTCTTCCTGTATTGACTACATAATACCCAGTGTCTGCAAAATTTGTATCACTGCCGCAAAAATCTTCTGCATAAAAACGATTATCATTACCAGCTTCAATATTAAAAATATCTGGCGAATTTGCTGCAGCTATCAAACTAATCTCACTATATGTCGTCTCAAACCTATCGCATGTTGGACCTGCAGTTGGCCAACCTGGGATTCCGGATGTTGCTAAGCCGCCGATATTAATAACACTAGTAATATTTGTCCCAGCAATTTGAGAAATAGAACTTAATGGTATTCCTGATATATTTGCCATATTATAATGCTATCCATGTATTATCCGGGTCAAATCTTACAATTATTTTATCAGATGCATCATAAATGTTATGCCCAATTAATCTAACAAAACGACCTGAACCGGTTGGGGCAATTTCAGTTACATATCCAGTATTTGTTGTAGAAACATATAAAGGTCTTCCGGAAGGTGCCGTCCCGCCGAATTGGTCGTGGTATGTTGTTGAATAAATACCGTTTAATAAAACAGTAGTTACACCTTCAGCACCTGCACTTTCAACACATATACCTAATAACTTAGTTGCGGTTTGTGTATCTGCATCTGCAGGTTCCCAATTATTATTTGTAGTTAAATGTAAAAGTTGACCTGGGGTTACGGAACTTACTGCAGAAACATCAGCTTCGCCAATTATTAGTCCATTAAAATAAACTTGGTCGGTCCAGTTTTGTAAATCGGCATATCTATTAACTGAACTTACACCTTGTCTAATAACAGGGCCACCGCTGATTAGGTTTATATCGACGCCACCACCATAAAAAGTATTCCCAGATTGCCATCTTAAAGTTCCAGAGTTACCATTTATTTCAGTACTAGAAACTAGTGTCAATGTGCTTCCGTCAAATGTTAAATTTGATTCAGCAACAGCTGCACCAGCACCATCAGATGTTAACATTTCGTTATTAGATCCAGGAATAGATCCACCGCCACCGGAGATACCTTGAATACCTTGCGTACCAGTTGTACCTTGTGTTGCTGTTCCAACTGCTCCTTGCGTACCAGTTGTACCTTGTGCTCCCGTGGTTCCTTGCGTAGCAGTACCTACGGCACCTTGTGCTCCCGTGGTTCCTTGCGTAGCAGTACCCGTAGTACCTTGGGCACCAGTTGTTCCTTGTGTACCAGTTCCTCCAGTTGCACCCTGTGCACCTGTTCCTCCTGTATTTCCTTGCGCACCAGTAGCTCCTTGCGTACCTGTGCCTCCAACATTACCTTGTGTGCCTACGGCACCTTGCGTACCCGTTCCTCCCGTTCCTCCAGTTGCACCTTGTGTACCAGTTGTTCCTTGTGCTCCAGTGCCTCCAACATTACCTTGGGTGCCTACGGCACCTTGTGCTCCAGTGCCTCCAACATTACCTTGGGTGCCTACGGCACCTTGTGCTCCAGTGCCTCCAACATTACCTTGGGTGCCTACGGCACCTTGCGTACCTGTGCCTCCAACATTACCTTGTGTGCCTACGGCACCTTGCGTACCCGTTCCAGTTGTTCCTTGTGCTCCAACAACTCCCTGAGCACCTATCGCACCCTGTGTTCCTGTTGTACCTTGCGTACCATTCGTACCAGCAGTACCTTGCGAGCCTACTGCTCCTTGGGCACCGGTTGTACCCTGCGTACCATTAGTTCCAGCAGTACCCTGTGTTCCCGTACTACCAGCAGTACCCTGTGTTCCCGTACTACCAGCAGTACCTTGTGTACCTGTAGCACCTTGTAAACTTAATGCGGTATTATATGATAATGCTTTTGTTGAAGTATTAAATACAACAACATTTGTATCTGAAGTAGACCCTAATGATACTGCTTTAATTGATCCACTTAATTGCAGTGTATTATTTGATCCAGAAATTACAATTGCTTCTGCACCAAATTTACCTAGTTTAACTGTATTATCAGCAAATGCTTCAATAACCGGTAATCCTGCAACGGTATTGACACTAAACAATGAATCAGACAAATCATCAGACACGGAAAACAGTGTACCGTTATTTCCATTAACAGTGAATATGTCTGTTCTACCGGTTGATCCAGATCCAAACAACGTTAGTGATCCCGATGCTTCTTGTATCAAAGTTTGTTTGAAGTTTGCTGAGCTTGTGAAGCTCATTATACTGGATCCAGGTGTTATTATAATATCTGCCATGTTTTATCTTTATTCTCTGTTGGGCATTGGTTGTGTCCACTCAGGTGTTGCTAATAACTCTAATATTTCTTGATGGTTGTATTCCGTATATTCTTCAGAATAAATTGCAGGTCTTCCGTAAACGCCGGCAGTTACTGTGTAGCTAGATTCTTCTCTAGTCTCTGGATTTGGTACTGTTACTACGTAGTCTTCTGGCACTATGTTGATTTCATATTTAATGAATGTTTTAGTACCATCAACTGATGTGCGAAGTTGTCCCAGGCCTGATTCTAATACTTGTGTAAAATCTACTGATCCCGTCAATGTTGTCGGAATTACTAACCATCTTCTATTTTCAAATGTACTCATATAATATAAATATTAGGATAGGTTAAAACGTGTTTTATATTTATTGTAGTTTTGAGTTATTTCGCTTGCTGTGAGAACGCGGTTATATACTTTTACTACTGCTATCTCTCCATTATAAAAATAACCGTTAGAGTTGTAGGATCCAATATATTGATTACCCTGGTTTGTATTTAATGTAACATTTAAACCATTACTATTCATTAAAGTACTATTTAGGTATACTCTTTTATCACCGGCTGTATACGTACCTACTACATGATTCCAAGCATTAGCTGTCATATTACTTGATCCAAAGTACATTGAGTCATAAGTACCTCCGTAGGCTGTTCTCCATACTATATTACTTCCTTCCATAAAGAGGCTGTACTGTGTATTAACTGCTCCTTTTTCGAACCAAAATCCATTTTGAGAGGTTGAATATGGCTTAACGATAACTTCAACAGTTACTGTTTGTATATCAAATACATTTGACGAAGGTATATTAATATAATCATTCGTACCATCAAATACCATTTGAGCATTTGAATCAAAAGATACATTAGATAAATCAATAGTTGAATTACCTATTAATGGTAGTAAAGAACCAGATACACTACGTGACGTTTGTGTAAATGGAGTTTTATGTGGTAAAAATTCTACCTGAGGGTTTTTATATAAAATATAACCCGTATTACCAAATCTAGGTCCACATCCCCCAGGATATAGAAACATCGCCTGAGTACCGGAACCTCCGGTTGGGCCTAGTGTTAAAGTTACAGTCTGCCAAACTCCAGTTAACGAATTTGGGGCACTAACTCCGCCCCCCAATGCTGAACCTCCGTAATTTTCAAAATTAGCTAAATAAGAATTTTCAATAGTGGTTCCAGGGCTTACATAATAATCAAAAGAAAACGTAGCATATTTACCTGAAGGTATAGTAACTGTATTGCCATGGTAATGGCAACCATTACTGCCTAAGTTATATTTATAAACTACATCATTTGGTTGTATTGTATACCCCCCAAAAGTTTGACCATATCCTAAACGAATAAATCCAGTAGTTCCTTGGATATCAAAATTTACAGCATTGTCAGCTGCACTACCTTGTCCAGTAGTTCCATAATGTTTAAATACATTTGTAGTAGGTTCACCCAAATATGAATTATAGGTGTCTCCAACATCATACATAAACACCGAACCCGATGTTACTACTTTTCCAAATCCATTCGCTACTGCCATATCCTAACTTAAATTGAAACGTGTTTTATATTGATTGTAGTTTTGTTGCACTTCTAATGCTGTTAATGCTTTATTATATAATTTGTGTATTGAGATATTACCATAATAAGGAGATCCTCCCAAATCTTGTCCTATGTTATATCTATGTCCACCAGATGGTGTAATTGTATTGCTGTGTGATATAGTTATCGTTTGTATTAGATTACCGTTAACATAGTGTGAAGCTTGGTTTGCACTTCGATTCACAGTCACTACAATGTGGTAGTTTGTGTTTGGTTGATAAGCACCATAGGTACCAAAAGTCTGCCATTGTTGAGAGCTATTGTGGTTTAAAGCTAGTACCGTATTGGCACCAGACATATTAACATATAAAAACATACCAACCAAACTATCACCTCTAGCTTCTACTAACATTCCATTACTTGCACCAGCAGCTGCTTTATTGAAAACAAACTCTAAACTAAAATTTGATGTGCCTAAACTATAATTGGATGGATTAGATACGGTTAAGTAATCATTTGTACCATCAAACTCTATTCCGCCTCTAGCTTTAATAGGTAGTCCGAAGTTCATATGTGCTACTTGTGAAGAATTTGTTGTATAATTTTCATATACCCATCCAAAAGCATTACCTGGTTGCAGTCCCGGCTTTCCTATTAAAATCCATTCGGGTGCAGCTACATAGTCGCTATCTAAAGCAGTTCCCGTAGGCATTCCTAAATCATATAGTATAGTTCGTAAATCTGAAGTATATCTATCTGCTCTATGTGAGCCCATTATAATATACGTACAATTAGGGAATGTTGCTTTTATTGTATTATAATCAGAAATAAACAAACCTATTTCATATAAATATCCAGTTTCAGCTCCTGAGTAATTATCATAACAATGTCCTCCTAATCTTGCTCCTCTAAAATATGTTGTAGCTTCATTATCAATCCAAGAATTAGTATCATTATTATACACCCATAAATGTAATGCTCTTGAAGCATCATATAATTTCCCTCCAGATCTTACGTCATATCCAGGCGTTATTCCTTGCCTATAAGCAGCATCTCCTCCATATGAACCTTCTGGATAGTCTATTGCTATTGCAGTAAAATAATTTCTAGCAGATAAAGTCATTCCATTTACAAAAGGATATATAACACCATTTAATAGATTTTTAACACCTTGATTACTTCCATTGAAACCACCACAACCTAATGGAGTGATTCCATTAGAAGTATCATGAGTATCAATAGCAAATACTAAATTACTCTCTGATGTGATATTTGGTCCTGCGTGTGTTGGCATATTATAATCCGAATCTTGATTTTTGTGTTAAATAATTTTGTTCACTTTCTTTTGCTGTTATGGTTCTATTATATACCATTATTTTAGAAACAGTTCCTATTAAATTCCAATCTCCACCATATAAAAACCAATTAAGTTGATTCCAAGTACTAAAATTTACATTTTTAGCTTCCCACATATGATAATTACCATTTCTAGCACTTATATTTGGATCTGTTACAACGTTTAAATCTACATAATTTATCGGAGATCCTGAATTTTCACTATAGTATCCACTACCTGGGTATGCAGCGGAAATGTAATAGGCTCCACTGTTTCCTTTAACCCAAAGTTCTTGAACATCTGTTGTTTTATAAAATATAACAACTGTACATAAAGCATTATTAGTTACCATATTAGCATAAGTAAATCCTTGTGTACCATTTAATACAAACGCTGTACCGTTATGTGTAGGAGAATTTACAATCGTATGATGATACCCATTACCACTTATGTCATACCACGTAGTACCAGTTCCCGGATAAGAATTTTTATCAGCAGCATCTAAAGATAACACTAACCCATTAGTAACTAAAGCAGGACCATAATTCAATGCCATCGTTTACTCCTTATCAAATTCTGTAACTAGTTTATCCACATCTTTACGTTCTGCAAACACGGTATAGAAACAATTTACAACGTCGTTACTTGCAACGGTGATATAGGTATCAGTTATTTCTTCCACCCATAAGTCCTGAGCTTTGCCCACCGCAGTTAAGTTTACTGTAATTGAATCTTCATGCACTAATGCATACCAATAATCTGGTAATTCTATGCGTGTTGTGCCTTGCAATCTACCACGAACGTATACTGAGTGTTCTGGGCCTTCTAATACACCATATTGTAATTTTTTACCTGCTTTAGTTGGGTGATCAATAATAAATGACTTAACCGTACCTCGAATAGTTCCATTTACATTCAATGTAGATCCATCGAAGGTCATATTAGCTTCACCATTAAATGGAGTTGCACCGCCGGTTGCAGTAACTACATAATTATTTACGTTATTTGTTATTGAAGTAGTAGCATTTGTACCTTGCGTACCTTGTGTACCAACGGTACCTTGCGTTCCAAGAATACCTTGGATTCCTTGTGCTCCTGTAGCACCCGTAGTCCCCTGAGTACCTACAGTACCTTGTATACCGGTCGTACCCTGAGTACCAACCGTACCTTGTGCTCCCGTGCTACCAGTTGCACCTTGTGCTCCGATGACGCCCTGAGCTCCCGTAACGCCCTGCGTTCCAAAAATACCTTGGATTCCCTGAGCACCCGTTGCACCTTGCGTTCCCGTAACACCTTGGATTCCTTGCGTTCCTGTCGTACCTTGAGTACCAACCGTACCTTGACTACCAGCCACCCCCTGAGCTCCGGTGGCGCCTTGCGAGCCTACGGCTCCTTGCGTACCAACGTTGCCTTGTGCTCCTACCGTACCTTGCGTACCAAGAACACCTTGGATTCCTTGTGCACCGGTGGTGCCCTGCGTACCCGTAACGCCCTGAATGCCTTGCGAACCAGTTAGCCCCTGAACGCCTTGGACTCCTTGTGCTCCTGTAGCGCCTTGCGTACCTGTAATGCCTTGCGAGCCTACGGCTCCTTGTGTTCCCGTCGTACCTTGCGTACCAAGAACACCTTGGATTCCTTGTGCACCCGTCGTGCCTTGTGAACCAGTTGCACCTACCGTACCTTGTGCTCCAGTAACGCCTTGCGTTCCCAATGTTCCCTGAGCACCAGTC
>Ga0315903_10001637_pt1 | contig 34116 bp, 31 predicted proteins | sample LakEriMetagenome_7_FD_203524 | JGI IMG/M metagenome (GOLD analysis project Ga0315903, IMG submission 203524) | Freshwater fungal communities from buoy surface, Lake Erie, Ohio, United States - Buoy 2 MA119 | ecosystem: Environmental > Aquatic > Freshwater > Lake | place: USA: Lake Erie, Ohio...
ATTACTAGTAGGTATTTGAAATTGTGGATAAGTATTTAAACCCTTGAATTATCTGGGGTTTAAGCACAATTTCAAACACCTACTTGCCAAGTCCGTTGGGGTGCTGGTGGAATTCTTCCTAACAAGAAGATCACCACCTGTGGGAAAAGAGGGTTACTTAAAAATGGCTAATGATGCCCTAGAAAACCTTGCCACCGAAAATCGAATCTATGAACCAACCAAAGAATTCAGCAGTAATGCCAATGCGCAAAGTTCAATGTATGAAGAGGCAAAAAAAGATCGAATCAAATTCTGGGAAAACCAAGCTCTTCGTTTAACGTGGGACAAACCTTGGACAACTGCTCTTGATTGGTCTGATGCTCCATTTGCTAAATGGTTTGTGGGTGGCAAATTAAATGTTTCCTACAACTGTGTTGATCGACATGTTGAAAATGGACATGGGGATCAAATTGCAATTTATTTTGAAGGCGAACCTGGGGATACCAGAACTATTACTTACAAACAATTACAAGATGAAGTTTGTAAAACCACAAATGCTCTACTTGAACTTGGTGTTGGATTTGGTGATCGCGTAGCAATTTATTTACCAATGATTCCTGAAGCTGCTTTTGCAATGCTTGCATGTGCTCGAATAGGTGCCATTCATTCTGTTGTGTTTGGTGGATTTAGTGCCGAAGCACTTCGTTCCCGCATTGATGATGCTCAAGCCAAATTAGTTATTACCTCTGATGGCGGTAACAGAAAAGGTGCTGTGCTGCCTTTAAAACCAGCAGTAGATGAAGCAATAAAGAACACCCCGAGTGTTGAAAAAGTTTTAGTTGTGAAAAGAACCAACAACGAAGTTAGTTGGGATAAAGACAAAAACATTTGGTGGCATGAAATTGTTGATAAACAATCAACCACACATAAACCTGAAAGCTTTGATGCTGAAACACCGTTGTTTATTCTTTACACCTCTGGAACTACCGGAAAACCTAAAGGTATTTTGCACACCAGTGGTGGATATCTAACCCAAGCTGCTTTTACTCATTTCAATGTTTTTGATCTCAAAGCTGATAAAGATATTTACTGGTGCACAGCTGATGTTGGTTGGATAACAGGACATTCTTATGTTGTTTATGGACCATTAGCTAATAGATCAACCCAATTAATGTATGAAGGAACACCTGATACTCCCCATAAGGGAAGATTCTGGGAATTAATTCAAAAATACAAAGTTTCTATTCTTTACACTGCCCCAACTGCAATTAGAACATTTATGAAATGGGGCGATGATGTTCCTACCCAATTTGATTTATCAACGTTAAGAGTTTTAGGTTCTGTTGGTGAACCAATTAATCCAGAAGCTTGGATTTGGTATCGAGAACACATTGGTTCAAATAGAACACCAATTGTTGATACCTGGTGGCAAACAGAAACTGGTTCCATCATGATTTCTCCACTACCAGGAGTTTCAAAATGCAAACCAGGATCTGCAATGACAGCTCTTCCAGGAATTAGTGCTGAAGTTATTAATGAAGAAGGAATTGCTGTTGGCAATGGCCATGGTGGTTATTTAGCGTTAACTGAACCTTGGCCAAGTATGTTACGTGGAATTTGGGGGGATCCTGAAAGATTCAAAGAAACTTATTGGTCAAGATTTCCTGGAAAATATTTTGCTGGAGATGGTGCCAAATTAGATAACGATGGTTGTTTGTGGTTGCTTGGTCGAGTTGATGATGTGATGAATGTTTCAGGACATAGAATCTCAACAACAGAAGTTGAAAGTGCTCTGGTATCCAATTCAATGGTTGCTGAAGCTGCCGTTGTTGGGGCAAATGATGAATTAACAGGGCAGGCAATAGTTGCTTTCGTGATTCTTCGCCAAGGCTCTCTTGAAGGACCAGAAACTGTTAAAGAATTAAGAAATCATGTGGCAAAAGAAATCGGTGCCATTGCCAAGCCTAAGAAAATTCTCATTGTTGCAGAGTTACCAAAAACTCGTTCTGGGAAAATCATGAGAAGACTTCTTCGAGATGTTGCAGAAAATAGATCTCTGGGCGATGTCACAACCTTGGCTGATCCAACAGTCATGAATTTAATTGGTCAAGGATTAGAATCAAAGAGTAACGAAGACTAACCAAATTCAGTTAAGGATGAGTTGAACTAAAGTGACAAAAGATTGGCATCTAGAGACTCAAAATAGTGATTACTTAGACGTCTCTGAAAAAAGACTAAGTGAACCCCCACTGATGTGGGTTAACCAGTTTACAGAAATTATTAATTCTAAATTTGAAACATCTCAAAAAATTAGGATTAACGATATTGGATGTAATGTTGGACATTTTGCCAGAAACATCAAGGAATTAAAGTCCAATGTCGACTACAGAGGAATTGATATCTCAGATGTATATCTAAACATAGCAAGGCAAAAGTTTCCTGAACTAAGATTTGAAAATCAAGACTTTTCCTCTAAAGAATTAAACAGAGAAAAATTCAAGTGTGACATCTCAATTATTAGCGCAACGCTAGAGCATATACAAAATTATAAACACTTTCTCAAGAATATTTTTAGTTCAACTCAAAAACTTGTTTTAATAAGAACATTTATTGGAGATGAAAGTAGGAAGGAATACTATCAAAAGGAAAATGCTTTGAAACCATACTTAATAAGACAATTTAAAAAAGAGCAATTAGTTAACCAGGTTTTCAATAAAGAGTGGGCAGTGGAATTCCATGAGGATAAGGCCACCGAAAGTAAGTGGAAAAATATTTGTGCAGAGATAAGACGAAGGCAGATAGTCATCGTTTACCAGTTAAAAGTGTTCTTTGCCTCAATTCATTTTGAACTTAACTTAGTTCTTTCAGAATTAAGAATAGTACTTTAGGTGCATCACCTAGGGCCTACATATTTAAATTGATCACTTTTCATTTTCAGCCCAATTTGTGGAAGTCTCGAGGTAGTCGTCTAAAGTGGTTCCGGGCCTAGATTTCTGGGGCAATGTATTGAGGAAAAGAGTTAAATGTCAGATTCAGAAAAGACTTCAGTTCCACGTATGGTTCTTCAGGCTGTTGAAGATTTTGCCACGATTGTCAAAGGTGAGATCGAAATCGCAAAAAAGAGCCTTACTACTTCTGTCAAAAAACTGGGTCTTGGAATTGGTTTTGTAATCACCGCATTTTTACTCTTGAATGTTTCTTTACTTTTTTTACTAATTGCCCTTGCGTACGGATTTATTCAAATTGGTTTAGCAGGCTGGATTTCATTTCTATTAGTAGCAGCAATAATGATTGCCTTGGCCGTTATTTTTATAGTCCTTGCTCTTCGATCTTTTAGTAAGGTCAGAGGAATTGGTGATGCTTCAAGAATTGGTAGTGAAACAAAGAAATATTTGAGTGAAAATATTGTGAAACCAGAAAAATCATCTGGTTGGAATTCCCTAAATTAGTTCAAATTTTTACTCAAACTAACTCTTGAAATTACCCCTTAACACTAATGAAAACTTTTGCACCAGAGAATTTATCATTTTTGTAAAAAGCATCAGTGGTACAAGATATGTTGGCAAAATATATCGATCTATTGAAAATATTAGGACGGTATAAGAAAGAAATAGAAGAACAGTTGGCAATAAAATTAAACTATGCTTATTTCTGTAAAAGAATAACAATTGAAAAATAGCGATCCATAGAAAAATATTTGATATTTGCCACAAAAATGTCCCTAGTGGAATTAACCCCAAAAAGACCACACTTAAGTTCTTTGCCTTGCAATAAGTGGTTATAGAACTTTGTATTAGTCCTGCAATATATGTGTTTCCTGTTGGATACCAAACAGCGCAACCCTCAAAAACATTTTTTAGAATTCCCTCACTTTCAATTTCTCTATTGAATGGGCTGTTTAACCCAGTTAAATTTAGTGAGCTCTTGAACGCATTTTTGAATACATCTTTATTAAAGGGGATGAGTAACTTTTCTCCACTTGTAAAAGCATTATCCAAATTAGAATTCCAACCTGATTGAATGTTTTGAGTGCTTTCTAGAACTCCATTCTTATAGTTTGTCCATGTTCCTGCGATGCTGCCAAAAACTATTAGACTTATACCTAAATACTTCATCTGATTTTTAAAGTTTGAATAAATCAGTATTGCAGAGATGTGACAGAGAAAACTTATTATCCCAATCTGGAGCGCGATTGACCAACAAAATATATTGACTATATTCCAATATAGATGATCTCTGGTAGAAATTCCGTTTTGGCTTTTATGAATCATTAGTGTGATTAGGGCTAGACATAAAGTAATCGGTGCTACCTGCAAAATTGTGGCTGACCAGCCAAAAAAATATGGATTTATTACAATAATTATGACAAAAATTTTTGTTAGAATATTGGTTTTTTCTTTATAAAAAAACACCGCATAAAATATATAAAAAGACGTGCTTAGCATCAAACTTTGTATCAATATATATGCGTAATCTATCCGAAAAAATTCGCTGACTAATCGTAGAATTATTGGATAACCTGGTTCCCTTAACCATTGATATTCTAATTCAAAGTTTGTTTTAAATAAGTAATTTGCGCTATTCAGATATAAATACCCGTCATGTGTGACAACAAAGTTTGCTGATGTTAATGAAATTATAATTATAATTAACCCAATAAATGCTGGAAATTTAATGATTGAGTACTTGGCACCTAATGGGTAATTTTGTTTAACCTTCATTTTGCTTTTGCACACGTTCCAGTATCAATCGTTTCCACATCTTTTGCCTTAGAGGCAATTAAGGAAACTACTTCACTTGGTGCTAAGGCATAGCCTGTGTTTTTATTTTGTTCATCAGCTGCAAAAACCACACCTAGGACTTGACCTTGATCGTTTAGTAAAGGCCCACCAGAATTTCCAGGTTTAACATCTCCACCAAAGACAATTACTGCTCTTCTAGCTTCGCCGTTTCCATCAATGTCTGTGCCAAGTGATTCAAATTCTGCAGAAACAGAAACCGCACTTGTTCTTAGTTTTCCCCCATTGGGATAACCAACTACAAATCCAACTTCATTTGGAGTAACAGGTCCAATAAAGGTTAGTTTCTCACCAGTTAAGCCTGGAACAAAAATTATTGCGATATCTTTTTTTCTGTCCATTGCAATAACTCTTCCACCAAGTTGAGTTTGGGAATTAGACAAAGTGATAACTGGTTCTTTTACTCCTGCCACAACGTGAGCATTCGTAATTACCCTTTCATTGGCGATGATAAATCCTGTACCAACCATTGCAGCTGAACAGCTTTCAGCTATGCCATCAATTCGAACAGTAGAAGCAATTGAATTTGTTACGGAAGTAGGAATCTCAATTTCGCTTTCTAATTGAGATGGAATAATTCTTGACTCCACCATGCTTCTAAAGACTTCAGGAAGTGGTGAATCAGTAATTACGTTTTGAATCTTTTGGGCTATGTTTTTAAATCTATCTGGTAAGTATTTATCAATTTCAGAAATTACTTGTGATTGGGCAAATAAATTGTTTACAGTTTTATTTGGAATAACTTGCGCAGCACTTGAAAGTGTTGAACTTATTGAAGCAACAGCCACAACAGCTAACACAAATCCAACTAGTGAATCAACTGTTTTCATAAAAGGAAAAGGCAATAGAACGACTCTTAAAAATCCTCCCAGAATTCCGAACAAGAACATTCCCAAAGATGCTCCCAGAATTATCGAAGTCAATCCAATGGTTGGTCTGAAACCAAAAGCATTACTTGAAATCAATGACTGAAGACTTGGTGTGGCCAGTGTTCCTAAAGCTCCGCCTACCAGTAATCCGATAATGCTTAAAACTATTCGAAGAGTTCCGCGCTTAAAACCTATCCAGCCAAAGATTAAAATTGCGGCAGCAAGAAAAATATCAACAATGTTCATGTGTTTTTAACTTATCGGAAATCTGAGTCTTTTTTCACTAGTTTAAGTGCAAGTTCTTTATCAGTTGGCCCTTCACCAAATGATGGACACAAACTAGCAATAGGACAAGCTCCACATGCTGGTTTTCTGGCATGACATCTTCTTCGCCCGTGCCAAATAACTAATTGACTTAAATGGGTCCAATACTTGGGAGCAAATATTTCATGCATCACAAATTCAACTTTCACTGGATCTGTTTCTTTGGTCCAACCAAATCTTCTACTTAATCGACCAAAGTGAGTATCAATTGTTATGCCTGGAATATCAAAAGAATTTCCTAGAATCACATTGGCAGTTTTTCTTCCCACACCTGGAAGAGTTATTAAATCATCTAAGTTGTTGGGAACTTTGCCACCGAAATCGTCACAAACTTTTCGTGCCATCCCAATAATGCTGGTGGCTTTGTTTTTATAAAACCCAGTTGATCTGATGAATTCTTCCAATTCACTTTTCTTCGCACTAGCAAAATCTTCTGCTTTTTTATATTTTTTAAACAAAGCAGGAGTAACCATGTTTACTCTTTTGTCTGTGCATTGGGCAGCAAGAATTGTTGCTACAAGTAATTGCAAAGGGTTTTTGAAATCTAGTTCGCAATGAGCATTTGGGTATAACTTGTTTAACCCGGTATAGATCTTTTTAGCCCGAAGCTTTAGTTCTGCAGGGGATTCTTTTGCTTTTGTTGCCATAGCAAGAGATTAAGGGCTAACAGGGACATCAAATCGCACCGGCTTATAAGTCAACTAGAATTAAAGACACGAGACAAAAGAAGAGGGTTAATGGAAGAAGCAGTCAGGAATGCTCCCCTTTTTCTGGCCCTTGATGAGGAAGCATCTGTTGCTTTAAGAGCCTCAATGGTTGAAATTGATTTCACCAGAGGCCAAGTTGTTTTTGCCGAAGGAGATCCTGGAGATCGCCTTTATGTGATTGTGGATGGAAAAATCAAACTAGGTACCACTTCAAATGATGGTCGAGAAAGCTTGTTAGCTGTTCTTGGACCCGGAGAGATGTTTGGTGAATTATCTTTATTTGATCCAGGTCCAAGAACAGCAACTGCAACAGCTTTAACTGAAACAACATTGCTTGGTTTAGGTCATGATGCACTTGGCCCATGGTTAACAGGTAGACCAGGAGTTGCTCAAGCTTTATTGAAAGCACTTGCTCAAAGATTAAGAAGAACGAATGAAAACTTATCCGATTTAGTTTTCTCTGATGTTCCCGGAAGAGTTGCCAAAGCCCTCGTTGAATTAAACGAAAAATTTGGTGAAAAAAGGTCTGATGGTTTTTATGTTGAACATGATCTAACTCAAGAAGAACTTGCTCAATTAGTAGGAGCTTCCAGAGAAACAGTTAATAAAGCCTTAGCTGATTTTGTTCAAAGAGAATGGATCAAGCTAGAACCAAGGGCAGTACTGTTACTTGATCTCGAACGTTTAGTTAAAAGGTCTAGATAGTTCTACTTGTTTAACAAGTAAATTTGATAACGTCCATTATCAAAATCTGGGGAACCTAAATTCATTCTTAAACCTGGCCAATTTCCAACCGTAAAGTCCAAACCTGCTTGTCTATCTATTTGCCATTGAGAAAAATCTTTATCAAATAATATTGCACAGAAACCTTGATCACTATATAACTTTGCTGAATCTTCATCAATCTCAATTGGTATTTCTTTGTACTCTTGCCAGTATTTATTACCCGGTATTCCATAAAGTGACCATTGATTGTTATCACTAAGCAGGTATGGAATTGTTTGGTTATATCCAAATTTATCGCCATTTGAAAATGTAAAATCTTGAATTAAAGGAAAGGTCTCAACCGGCAATTGCAATACGGGACAATTGTTAGTATTTGCGTCAAGGAAATTTACCGCTGAAAACTCAATAACATTCTTTTTATCCGTATAACTAATATACCTAATGTGCTGACCATCAATAATTGAAATTAGGAGAATAAATGATGCGATCAAATATTTTGTTTGATTTTTTATTGGGGATTTCTCCAGAATCTTAAGCATTAGATAAACGCCCAAAATTCCTATTACGATAATCATCCTAAACCAAGCACGTAATGGGGTTGTTTGATCAAGTAATAACAGTAGTGCGGCTTGTAGATTCCCTAATCCTCCAGTGAAAAAAAATAACCACAAAATTACTAAGATTCCTGTAAATCCACTTGGAAGATCTAATCTATTTTTTGAAAACTGAGTAATAGCAAATAACAAAGTTAGGATTACACCAAATCCAAAAATAATTCCTATAAAGCTATTCCTTCCCTCAGGAGATAGTCCTTCCGAAAGTGTTTCTAATAGATTTGTTTTCGAGTTTAAGAAAGGTGATGAAACTAAAATATCTGCAAATGTGCCGCCAAATGTATTGGATTGCCAAGGAAATCTTGAAGTTGTTCCTTTGTATTCTCGGTTCAAAAACATCAATGAATAATTTAAAATAAATGAAACAATTGAACCACTTAGAATTGTTCCCCATATTCTAAATTGTTTTTTGTATTCCTTGTACAAAAGTAGATAGACAAATGATAAAGATAAACTCAGGAAAACAACGACTAAAAGCCAGAATAGAGGAGACCAGAATCCGAAAAAAGAAACTATTAAAAATGCTTTTTTTATTCCGATTTGATCTCTTTCAATTCTGAAGTAAATTCCTAATATCAGGGGAACGAAAAAAAGCCACAGAATTGGCATGTGGCCAAGACGCATTAAAACAAATGGGGTGATGCCCACTAGGAATGCGAACAGATAACTATATTTTGTGTCGCTAAACTCTTTAGCAACCATCCAGTATGCGGCAATGGTATTTGTTAGCATCCCCGTAATTACTGTTAGTACATAAATTATAAAAATATTCTCAATAAAAAGTATTTTTGACAAAAAGAAAGCCGCGTAGAATGGGCCGGTTCCAAGTAGAGGTTCAGCAAATAAGCCGTAACCATTTGGCCAGCCAAGGATTTCACTCAAACCATTTAGATTGCCCTGTACCCCTATTTTTATGGCAAAAATGTTCCATGAGAGATCGCCACCAATAAGTACAAGATCATCGTTAAAAATTATTTCATGTAATCTGTAGGAATAACCGCCGTAAATTGCAACTGCAATTAACAACAGGGCTAGTTTAAATTTTTTAGTTTTCATCATTTTATTTCTTAGTATCTTAGCCTAAGATTGGTGGTTTCGAACTATTTTAAATCATTTATCTGATACCTATAAGCGCAACATCTATCTCGGATGATGGGTAGGCGACCTTGGTAATATTATTAATTCAAGGAGATTGGTCTAAATTAAATGATGATTTATGCTTTAGTCACCGCCCGAAGTGGTTCTAAAGGCGTGCCAGATAAAAACGTAAAATTTATTGGGAATCATTCACTTTTAGAATGGTCAGTGAAATCTTGTTTAAGATCTCAAAGTATTTCACAAGTCTATTTATCCACTGACTCAGAAGAGTACTCAAAAATTGGAAAACAAAGCGGTGCGCTTGTCCCTTTTTTGAGGCCTAAAGAATTAGCAACAGACACATCAAGTGATTTCGATGTGATTAAGCATTTTTTAAGAGAAGTTAAAGAAAAACCTGATGCATTAATTCATATCCGGCCCACTACCCCGCTAAGAGATCCATCAATTATTGATAAAGCAGTTGAGTTATTTTTTGAAAAGAAAAGTGAAATAACTTCGCTGCGCTCAGTACACGAAATGAGTGAGTCCGCTTATAAATCTTTTGAAATTAACGGAGAAGGATTTCTTGCAACTATTGGGTCAATCGAAAGTGCAGAGAAAGCTAACCTTCCGAGACAGTCTTTTCCTAAGACTTATGTAGCAAATGGTTATGTTGATGTATTAGACCCAAATTACATTCTGAAAGAAAATAAACTCCATGGAGACAAAATTTTGGCTTTTCAAACCCCAGTTGTGACTGAGGTTGACTCAATTGAGGATCTAGAATATTTAGAGTGGCAAATCACTAAACAACCACAATTGCTAAAAACTGTTTTTGGAGACCAATAATGGCCGGTTACATGTTTTCGAGGGAACCCAAAACAGTTGCATTAGTTGAAACAAAATACAGAAAAATCGCTACCCAAATTCCAGCCCCTGGAACAAAAGAAATTATTGCTCGATTAGAAAAAACTGAATCAAGATCAATGCAAGGACAATTTCCCATCATTTGGGATAGGGCTGAAGATTTTAGTGTTTATGACATAGCGGGAAATAAGTGGATTGATTTCACTTCAACAATATTTGTGGCCAATATTGGTCATGGAAACAAAAGAGTTAGTGCAGCAATTAAAGAAGTGTTAGATAAGCCATTGGTTTCTACTTATGCCTATATGAGTGAAGTTAGAGCTAAATACTTAGAAAAACTCATTGAATTTGCTGGTCCTCCATTTGGTAAAGCGTTTCTACTTTCGGCTGGAACTGAAGCAACTGAGGCAACTTTAAAATTAATTCGCATGAATGGTCAAAAAATTGGTAAGAAAAGACCAGGAATTGTTACCTTGAATGGTAACTGGCATGGCAGGACTATGGGTGCTCAAATGATGTCTTCAAATGCTGAACAAAAAGCTTGGATTGGTTATGAAGATCCAAATATTCACCACATTGATTTTCCTTATCCCTGGATAGTAAGCGAAGAACAAGGAGAGGAGTTCTTTAATAAACAATTGGAGTCTCTTAAACAAAGAGGATTAAATCTAGAAACCGATATTGCAGGATTTATGTTAGAAACATTCCAAGGCTGGGGAGCACTTTTCTACCCCAAGTCTTTTGTTAAAGCAATAAGAAAGTTCACTGAAGAAAACTCAATTCTTTTGGCTTTTGATGAAATGCAAGCAGGTTTTGCTCGTACAGGTAAGAAGTTTGGTTTTGAACACTACGAAGTTTCACCTGATCTATTTGCTTGTGGAAAAGGAATGGGTGGTGGAGTTTCTTTGTCTGGAGTAATTGGTCGAAGTGAGATTATGGATTTACCTGAAGTAGGAAATATGAGTTCGACTCATTCAGCTAATCCCCTAGTTTGTGCAGCGGGCTTAGCTGTTTTAGAAGAAATTGAATCAAAAAACCTTGTCGCTGAAACCGCTCGAAAAGGTGAGATATTAAATAAATCACTTAAAGATCTAAGAAATAAATTTCCAGAAGTTATAAACAATTACTACGGAGAAGGTCTCATTGCCTCAGTAATCTTCAATGACTTCAATAATCTGTCAAAGAATGAATTAGCAAGTCGGATTTCAGAAAAGTGCATACAAAAAGGATTACTTGTGGTCCATACCGGTAGAGAATCCATAAAGCTAGGACCACCACTAACAATCACTGACGAGGCACTTCTTGAGGCAATGAATGTCTTTGAAGAAGCAACACTTGAGGTGATTGGTCATAAATAACATAACTCGCCATGTGGGCATTGTGGTTAATGACCTAGATAAAACAAGAGATTTTTGGATTAACGCTCTGGATTTTAAACTTCACGTTGAAGCACTAGAGGAATCCCCATTCATAGATGAATTACTTGCTATTAAAGATCCAGCTCTAACCACTGTTAAATTAATCGACCCAAAAGGATTTATCCTAGAATTACTTAAATTTGAAAACTACCAAGTTGAGAACTCTTGGTCTGGGGACTTGAAAACAACTGGACTTACCCACATTGCTTTGACTGTGGATAATCTAGATGTGCTTACTGAAAAAATGGGTAATCTAGGCTACAAGGCAATTTCGGAAGTAAAAATTTCTCCAAACAAAAAAGTTAAAGTGGTATTTGTCAGGGGCCCTGAAGGAATAATGTTAGAACTTGTTGAGGAAATTTTCTAAACGTTTGCAGTTAAAGGAATTCCCGTTTAGGCATTGACTTGCACTTTCTTCTTGATTCTTAAAAATGGAGATTCAACAAATTTCCAACTAAATAAGCTCAAGGTAACAGAAAATGTTAATGCGACAAGAATGAACTCGAGCAAATTAAACTCAGGAAAAAAATAAGCAACAGCCTGCTGTGTGGGAAAAGAAAATACATATAGCCCATAAGATAAGTCGTTCTTAAAGAAATTGAAATTATTAATTTTTGTTAATTTACTTATTTTAGGCAGTAAAATCATTAGTATTACTATCCCAAAAACTTCGGTATAAAAATCTAGCCAAAAGATCAAAACAAGTACTAGCAGAAGTGGGAAGGCCTTAAATCTAATTTTATGACCATAAACTGCAATACCTGCACTTAGAAAGAAAATGCTTATTAAGTTAATATTTTGAGTAATAAAATTGCTGTAAATTACTTTCATTATTTCAATTTCTAATTCCTCAAATACAAAATAAAATATCAAGTAGGAGATAAACAAAATCGTAACAAAATTACCCCTTATTGATTTTCCGATTAGAACTAGTAGAAGTAACAGTAGATAAAGTCTAAATTCCAATGGAAGTGTCCATAGGGAGCCATTGATTGCAAAACTATAAGGATTGGTCTCAAATAAATTATTTATTTTGTAGGTTACATCCATTGGCATTATTAAATTATGTAAAAAATAGGCGATGGGGCCATCCTGATTGAAGTTAAAATAAGTATTAAGCCCCCCCCCCTCCTTCACTAAAGTGAATTAAAGGTCCAAGCATAAATGCTGAAACGAAAAGTATAAGTACATAGGCAGGCAAGATTCGTAGGATTCTGTTAAGAATAAAATCTGTTGCAGAACGTTTAATTACAGAATAGCCAACGAGAAAACCTGAAATTCCAAAAAATAAACTTACGGCAAATGTGCCCAAGGTCAACTCTATGTCTTTATAAATAAAGGTTGGGTCTTTGCCATATCCAGTCAGAGGCCAGGAATGGCTTATTAGAACTAGTGTGGCTAAAAGAAACCTTATAAAATTAATCCCCACATGTTGATTTCTATACTCATCAATTAAGTTAATTTCGTCCCCAAACCATTAAATTTTTTAAGATATCTCTTGCTTTATCGACCAACCTCTTAATCTTTTGAGGAGTTGATCTTAAACTTGTCTCCTTCTTCCCATGTTTCTTAGACCATTTTTTTACAAACTCCAAATGATCTTGCTCCCCCAGGCCCGACAATAATGTGTTACTGCTGGTTAATTTATTAGCTTCCAAATGTTCAACTGAGGATGAGACATATATGTATTTTGATATTAACTGAGCTTGCATTTGAAGATCGTTATCTCCATACCACCACTTAAATCTTTCATCAGGTCGAACAGGGAATTTCAAATTAAGCACCCAGCAGTACCCAGCTAATTGTCCAGAGTGTGGAAAAGGAAAACCCAAGGGGACATCTTTGTCTTCAACGTCAAACGCAATCGCCTGAAGACTTCCTGGTGCGATTGCTACATCGTCATTCAAAACCGCAACATACTTTGCCCCATGTTCCTCGGCAAATGCTATTCCTGTATTCCACCATTTCTGAATATTTATTTCATCAGATTTTACAAATATGTTTTGCACACCATCTATCTGCTTTCCAGGTTTAGTTCTGATTAGTACAATTTGGTGCATAGGAATTAAGCTGTTTCTAAATATTTGCGCTAAGTACTTATCACGCTCCCCTGTCGGAATTACAAGCCACAGATCTTCTACTTTCATTTTATTGCTGCAAGTTCCCAAATTAAATGGTAATCCCACTCTTCATCCCAACGAACTACTTTTTTTTCAAACATGCCATCAAAACCATAAGATTTTGAAAGATTTGTGTACTCTCCCCCGCAAAAGTAATTAACTGTTTGCTCTGTAATAAAATTTACATGAGTAGGGTCAACAAAAGATTCTTGCTTTGGAAAAGCCGGTGTGTGGGCTTTAAATATTCCATTTGGTTTTAGTACCCGCCATACTTCATTCATCAGCTGTATGAATGGTTGAGTACGTTTCTTTTTATAGTACAAAAGCCTAGGGATATGCTCTATGAAATCATAGGCAGTGACAAAATCAAACGTTGAATCTGGAAATGGAATTTTCTCAATAACCAAGTCTGCAAGTAAAATATTTTTTTGATTACTCTTTACTATGTCTACACCAAAAACCTCATCGGCATTAAATGGGTTTCTAGGATTCTGTCCACATCCCAAATCCAGGGTTTTTTTCAAGAATTTTTCCTTTCAATCTAACCTCTAAAATATCACAATGCGATCTATTTTAGATAATTACTTTAATTATTAAATGAATCAACAAATGCTAATTTGGACATTAGTGCTGTGTTCAATTAAGTCGAGCCAAATTGTTTACTAAAGAGCCTCTAAGGATGTAGCGATTTCGGATAAAATCCCATACCCACCATTTGTTTTTAGAATTAAATCCACTTCATTTTTAACAGTTTTAACCGCGTCTTTTGGACACATAGAGAATTGGACTTTTCTTATCGCACCCAAATCGTTTAAATCATTTCCTATATACCAGCAATCATTCCAGTTCAGATTGTTTTTTTCTAGATATTCTTGGATTGCCACTACTTTGTCTGAAAGTCCCTGTAGAGCTTCAATTCCTAACTTATGGGCTCTGGCGCTTACAACTTTATTTGTTTCCGTACTCGTTATAACAACTTTAATCCCAAAGTTTTTTAATCGACTGATCGCTAATCCATCTTTTCTATTGGCAGCTATAAATTCTTCACCATCTTGATTTAACCAAACTCGGTCATCAGTTAAACAGCCGTCAAAATCTGTGAAAATTACTTTTGGCAATTCTTGTTTTTTTAATTTTTTATTCATTAATTATTTTATTCAACTTCAACTGTCAGCTCTATCTCAACAGAAGCGTTCAGAGGAAGGACTGCCATACCAACAGCTGACCTGGCATGTTTTCCGGCATCTCCAAATATTTCTAGTAATAACTCACTTGCGCCATTAACTACAGCTGGTTGTTGAGTAAAAGTTGGGATGCTTGCCACATATCCAACGACTCTTACTATTTGTTTGATTTGATCTAAATCTCCAATGACACCTTTAATGGCTGCAAGGGCATTTAGCGTGCACACCCGCGCAGCTTTGTTGGCATCTTCGATGGCCACTCCTTGGCCAAGAAATCCTTTAGAGATTAATTCCCCATTAACCATAGGAAGTTGACCTGCGGTAAAGACTAATTTTCCCGATTGTTTTGCAGGAATGTAAGCAGCCACTGGCTTTGGTGCCTCTGGAAGCAATAAACCTAATTCACTCAATCTATTTTCTACTTTTCCCATTTTCACCAAATCCTTATCATTTAGAGTCGAAATCTTTAGTTTGTCTTCTTGCAGACTTTACCCGCAACATTTTCAAATCCCCATAGTGGAAAGATATCTCTCGGAGGGCTCGCCTAGTGGCCGATGGCACCGGTCTTGAAAACCGGAAGGGGTTCACGCTCCTCGTGGGTTCAAATCCCACGCCCTCCGCTCTCAAAGTAAAAAGATTTACACATATAAGTAGTGTTGACTTTCTGTATGAGACTTCCAAGAAGTTTTGGGAGGCGTCGCCTAGCCCGGTCCATGGCACCCGCCTGCTAAGTGGGAGGGGGATAAAACCTCCACGAGGGTTCAAATCCCTCCGCCTCCGCAGACACCAAAATCTAATTGCCGTTATACAAATACGGTGAAAAAAATTTTGTGTGTGCTCATACAATTACTTAGGTAATAAGCGCTCGTAGCTCAACGGATAGAGCATCTGACTACGGATCAGAAGGTTAGGGGTTCAAATCCCTTCGAGCGCACAATAACAGGCACGATTTCCGATTTTTCTAAAAGTAATTCCTAGTGATTTCATAATTTAGTTTAAAAGTGGTCTAGTGGTTTTTACCAGGCGGTTTTAATCTGTATTACGTAAGTGTGTTCCAACTTGTGGTCATCTTCATATTTAGCGTGAGTGTAGGCTTTTAACACGGTGGCAACCTCATCGCCTATACATTTAGCCAATAAATAATCCGGTTCTCCTTTACTTGGTAATTCGGTGTCATACAAGTGCGGAATGTCATGGAATGAGTTTTTGGGTAACCGAACTCCTTAACGAATTTCTTAAATAACTGGGAGAGGTGTAATTATTAGCTTTAAAAAAGAATAAAGATTTAATCTGTTGAGGATTTCCTCATAGATTCAGTTTCCTATGAACCTGAAGAATAAAGGGAGTAATTATCAAATTAGTCTGATTTCTGTGCACAGTAGGTTTAAAGCCTTAACCCCGATTTGCCCGAAGGGATGGAGATAAATAATTTTGGTTGCCCTCTTGTAGGTGTCGCACGATGAAGTTGGTTAGTAAATTAAATTTGTAGAAATTGCTTTACTAATATCTAAGAAGAGAATTTAGATAACACCTTGCCTTAAGAACGTGAATTACTCGAAGATGTTTGGTGAGTTTACAGAGTCAAGGCAAATAACCTCATTATTTAACCCAATGAAGGACACTCTCAGTGGTCTGCATTTTCATTTACATCCAAATGAAGAATTTAATAGTTGTTTCATGTCCTAGGGAAATCTTGTTTGTTTTGATGGTCCATATTGACCATAAACCTGTTAACTTTGGAAAAATCTTAGGTGTAAAAATTGCAGCTTCTCAAGGTATCAATTTGCTATTTAACCCTTAAGGATTTGCTTATGGTTATTTGACTTTGGAGGAAAATACGTAACTCCACTATTTTACGGATTCGCCTTTCATTGAGTCACCGTACCAAGGAATTCATGGGAGGACTAATAATCTGAATGTTCCGTGGTCTTCTGAAGTGAGCATTATCTCTGAATGCAATAAATCAAACCTAGGTTGGGATTAGTACTTTTGGTACAGTGAAACAATTTTAGATTATTTATACTTTCCAATAGTCTTAGCTATCTCCCACCCTTTGATTTAGAAACTATTTTAATCATGAAAGAAGTTAATACATGAATAAACCGAAATTTATTTCGAAACAATATTACCAGCATTTGCAGAATCATATTTCTATTTCTATACTTACTTCTATTTAGCACAAATTGAAAATGGTCAAGCAACATTTCAGTTTCAGTGTTATTGTTTCTACGACTGGTTAATGATTCTCCGGATAAATATCTGGTAACTAAGTCCCATTCAAAATGAGTAGGTAAAACGCTAGCGCCACTCATCCACTGATCTCGTGGTTCTATTCTGACCATGTGATTAAAATAGGTGTCATTTTGAGATATTTTATAGTCAATAACTTCAAGCTGGTTGCCCCGCCACATAATGCCATTCATCGTCTCTTTGCTACTTGGATAGGCAAATTCCTGCCAAAAGACATGTGCCATCATCAACTGCTTCTCCGCGTTATTGGTATCGGAAAGTATCGACATCCCAGGAAAGAAACATTTCCACTTAGCACTATTCATGAGAGGTTTCCAGGCAATATCTTGGTGAGGGCCGTAAAGTCGTCCGCCGACTAAAACGTGGCTAAACCATTCCGCTAGTAATCTAGTATCACCGCCATAAAAAAAATCTAAAACTGAAAAACCTGTGTATCCAGCATCAAGCGAGGTTAAACTTCCTTGGGCTGGGAATAGAATACGTTTTGAACTGTATGCGAAGTTTAGATCTTTTGAAAGTTGGACCCAGTTCATTCGCTGGTCAGAACGAATTCTCAATGAAATTTCAAAACCCAATTCAAGTAAATAGTTAAAGCCAAATTGTGCTGCAAGATATTGTCGCTGATCATTAAAGGTAGAATTTTTTACATTAGGCCCAAACTTTTTTATATACATAGGTTGTTCTTCAGGTGTAATTTGAAGCCCTTTACCCAAAAAAGTGTCCTCGATTGGTACTAGCTCCAAGTTAGGAATATCTAAGCGCTTAGCAGCCTCATCATTCTCCCAATGAATGTAAAAACATCGAAAGCCCAATGAGGTGGCGACTGCAACATTAAAGCCTATATCTTCTTTCGCGTCCCAGAAAACCAAATCCCAGTCTGTAGCTTCCTTTGATCCCCAACTTAAACCAGACCTTCCACTCGAATAAACTGGTCCAGTTATAATCAAAGCCATTCGCATAGGGATGATCTCACTTCTATATTTTGTTCCCGGTTTACTTTCATAAATTCAAACTTAAGCATATCTACCATTTAGGAACCCACTGATCACGGAGAAAATCTTTGTTACTTTGTAGGTCTGATGGCGTACCTAGTGGAAATACATTTTGAGCAATTAAACCTTGGACTCTCAGATTATCAGATATCATCGAGTTATATATAGGTGCGACAAAATGTTCTACCGAATCAAATGTAGTCCTTTGATAGTACCTCCTGTACATACTTATGGTTTGAAAATAATATGTGCCTGTCGATGCAAAACCTGAAATTACTTGCTTTTCTGCAGTTCTGGTCACCCAGCCGTTGTTGTCCACTTCAGCATAACTAAAACTGGGCAGATTGCTAGAGAATAGTAGAATTAATCCTGCACACTCAATATTAGAGGGTAATCCGTCATAGTTCAATGCGGTATCACAATTGTGTATAACTAACTCGTTGGATAACTTTAGTTTAGAAGTTACTTTATAAACTGTTGCTGCTTGACCAACAGTTTCGTTCTGAAGCACCACAATTTCCGATTCACATGGAATCTCAAGCTCCGCTAGAATAAGTGCGATTTCCTTTACATGTTCCCCTGCTAAAACGACTACAATCAGGAAATCATTCATCTTAAGATCTAAAGAGCGAATTGAATACTCAAGTAAAGTTTTTCCTTCAATCCTAATCAGGGGTTTGAAACCCCATTTTTCCTTGGGGAACCTAGTCGCCTTGCCTGCTGCAGGAATAATATAAATCACAAACATCCAATCTTAACTATTAAAAATATTTGTGCTCGTATTTACGATATTATATAGTGGTAGCTGATATAAAATAGGTCAATCAATTCAGATAAATATGATTTAATATTTTAATTCCTTGAATTAGTAATGCTTTTTGTCTTTCCCTCGAATCACAATGAAGTGGAACCATAGTTAGAAAGAGCATCGCCATGAGTATCTCAACGTCTCTTAAAATTTCTTTAGAATGAAACCTTAACATCACTTCTCGAAATTTAGTCTCCAAAACGTTAGAATTACTCTGTTTAAACAAGTCAATTGTGAAGTAGTTTTCGATTTGTAAAAGTGAAAACATTGTCGAATTGAAATAATCATATTCTCCAATGATGGAATGAAATAGCTTCGCTAGGTCATACCTAAAGTCACCAGCATTGCTGCTTTCGGGGAATAGTGAACCTTTTGGATCAATGAGCTTAATAATCTCACTTTCAGGGTGAAATAATATGTTACTGAGGCACAAATCTCCATGATAAAAACTAGGATTAATGCTATTCCCAATCCTTCTTAAATCTTGATATAGAACTTCTGAATATTCTGCAAAACCCTTGAGTTTAAATCCATTCAAAAACACAAAATTATAATTTAAGATATCAAGACACTCTTTAGAGTATTGCTGAATCCGCTCATCTAACATTTTTACATAAATATTCTCGAGATTTGGTTCTAAACCTACTATCTCAAAAGTGTGACTTGCGAATCGGTCAATATAACAAAGTATTTTCTCAAAAATTTTTGCCCAACTTAAGAGGTCTAGGTTCCAGAAAACTAAATATTCTGAGAGAGGCCTGAGGGGCCAATATTCAATTTTATATCCCTTTATCTCACTCAGAATTTCGACTCTAGGAAATAGGAAGCTAAATTCGGGTGGTACGTTGCTCAGATGTTCGAATTCTCTTTGTATTTTATTTTTAGTACTTAATTTAATTATTGAACTCCTATCACGACTAAGTGATATGGTATTAAAGTGTCTAGAACTTATTAATGTGTTATTTCTATTTATCAGATCCCAATGTCCTAGGTCTATCCATTTATTAAGTCCTATGAAATCAGCATCTCTTAGTAAATCATTTATCAAAACTCCTTTAGTGCGGTCAATTGAACCACTGACTTTTATGAAGTGTGCGCCAGTATTAACCCAATTAGTAGATTTCTTACTTCTAGTCTTACTGTCGTCATTGCGTTCACCTATGGTGGGGTAATATTCGTATTTACCATCTCGGCTCTCGGTTTCATAAAAATAATTTATATTTTTATCCATTAGCGTTGGATAATCCTTAAATTCGTAAATATTGTCGCCGTGGATTGTTAAAATGTTATCCGGAAAATTTAATTGTTCTAGGCAATGTAATAAACAATCGCCAGGTGTTCCAATTAATACTTCTTCCGGCACTGTGATAAACGAACTCTCCCTAAATCTCTTCCCTATAAAAGATTGAGTCTTGAAGGTGCCCCCCCCCAGTGCGTAAAATATGTCAAAATCCTTAAATTGATTTTCGAAGTGCATCACCAATGGTTTCCCCTGGAATGGAATAAGTAACGGCGATTCCAACTCTCCAGTAAATATCTGCCCATGACCAACTGGTTTAGCAGCAAGAATTAAAACCTTTAACGTGGCCATAATGTGAATTCTACCTAAAATAGCTGGTTAATTTAAAGCCCTTCTCAAGAATATTCATAGATTTCTATATTTGTTATGTATTAAATCTTTCAGAAATCTAGGACGTTGATGCTCTAATGAAAAATGAAGCTGGACTTAAAGTAAAAATGTTGTTAATCAGTGGTTCTACACTTAACTTTGCAGGAATCTTATTTTTTGCTTTTGCATAATGTGTTTTCCCAGCAGTTTTAGATCGGGTGCCTTCTCCCTCTGCCCCAATCTTGGTTTAAAAATGTAAGGTAATATTCATCCTGCTCTACAATTTGATTCTTGAGGGCAAGGGATTTTGGTAGAATATACGCAACCTGTAGGCTAAACTGATGCTTACAGTGATGAAAAAACGCTTTAGGGCAGACATTGGTTTTCTTAAAAAGAATTTTGAAAAAATGTTTCTGATTTTTCAATTTTATTTAAATTCCCAAGTTTTGGTTAAGATTATGCGTAAGATTCTAAAAAAATTTGGTGTTAGTTTAATAGACTATGGTCTTTATAGCCTATTATCAAAGAATCATAGAATTATCCAGTTAGCAAAAATTTTAGATTCTGATGCTCCGATTGACTTAAAAAGATTCATTCTAAGGAATTTTTTAGAATCTAAATCCCAACTTTTCCAAGATTTAGTAGCTCATTATATAAATGGGTTTCAGAATAATGGTTTTTTTGTTGAAATTGGGGCTTCGGACGGAGTTGTTAATTCAAACACCTACCTTCTAGAAAAAAGTTTTAAGTACAATGGAATTTTAGTTGAACCAGCTAGAATCAATAGAAGTAAAATTATTTCCAATAGAGAATGTACTATTGATTTCTCAGCAATAACTCAATACGCACAAGAAAAAGTAGATTTCTTTGAAAGCATAAACTCAGATTTGTCCACCTTAAATAAATATAGAAATCTAGACCACCATTCTTCCGCGCGAAAAACTGGTAAACGGTATCCCGTTAGCGCTGTCTCACTCATAGATTTATTGTCAAAATATGAAGCACCGAGAATTATTTCTTATTTATCGATTGACACTGAGGGATCAGAATTAGATATAATACAAAATTTTGATTTTTCTAAATACCAATTTAATTTCGTCACTATAGAGCATAATTATAATGAAAATCGTGCTAGTATCTTGCGGGTAATGTCTGAAAATGGATACAAAAGAATTTATGCGGATTTTTCAGAATGGGACGACTTTTTCATTCATAACTCACTTTTGATTGACTAAAAATTCTTAATAATTAGAAATGTCTTAATCGTACCTTGCATAATTAATTTTTATACGTAAAATGGAAATATGATTTTCTCTAATCAAAATTTTTTTAACTTACTTCTATCAACTACTTTAGTGTCACATATAATTTGCTTTAACAATTACATTGATAGAGCATTATTTCATGAAAGCATATCAATTATGATTGGACTTGGCTTATCGTTGCTCTTCTATAATAAGTCATACTGGCGAAATCATGATTAAAGTATTGAGAATAGTTACCGTTATTAATTATGTATTTTGTATATTATTTTTTTACTATACAGAGAGATTTTTAGATTTTTACAATTCTGCAGATTTTCAGAGCATTTATAATATTTTGATTGGTAACATAAATATTTTCGAAATTGGATTTTATCCCATAACATCCATTTTGATTTTTTCGTTATTTACTCCCATCTTCAGTACTTCATATTCTTTGTCACTTTTCTTTCTTATTTCGACGATAGCACTTTTCTATATCAATACTTATATCTACCTTTCTAAAGAGATTTATAGGGATGTTAAGTTAAATTCTAGATCAATTCTTTCTATTTTTTTTATTATGGGAATAATGAATATCTTCGTTTTTTCATCAATCAGTTTCTTAATGTTGAAGGGCTCTTTTGCTCTCTTATTTGCCTTGAGTCTAATTCCATATTTCCTAACACTAGATATGGCAAAAATGGGAACCATCAAAGAGTTAGCTGTGATATTCATCATTCTTTACCTTCACCCGATTGCATTGACCCTTTATTTAATAATTAGAATACTTTCACTCAATTCATTTCCACAAGCTAAAACTTATTTTAAATCTTTATTTTCGTTGATTCTTACTCTCTCCTTGGCGCTTCCCATAATAGCAACTTCCTTTGACTTAATAGATAGACCAAATTTCAAACAAATCAATTACACTAATTTCAATGCTTTTTTCCAAATATCATTACGCATACACTCGGATGAATTTATCTTGTCTTTACTGATAATTTGTCTCAAGCTTTTGATTCTTTTTTTTACGACACAGTATCGGGATAAATTTATTTATTCTTTGGTATTTTTTATTTTTCCGTATCTTACTTACTTAGCTCCTTACGACAACCCGTTTTCAGTTATTTTTCGATTAATGTCCTTTCCTTGGCTAGGAAACGTTTACTATTTCAACTTAATTTATCTATTTCTTCCCGTAATCATTTTCAAAAAGTCTAAACATTTATTTACTTAGATAAACATCTCTTCTTACAAAAACTGTATTTATCCAGTCCTTGTAAACAACTACATACTTATTTTGCTTCACAATATATAGAAGTATCTCTTTATGCTGAGATATGTTTCTATTTTTGATTTTTGAATCTGATAACTCCATAATAATCATCTTAGGTCTCCATATATTTAAATTAAATCCACTTAAAACTTCCTTTTCGTGTCCCTCTACATCGACAGTTAGTAGATCAAAACCTTGTTTAACTTTATAGTGTTTGCAAATGGAATCCAGCGTATAAGCCTTAACCGTAGAAGATTTGATTCCTATCTTGTATCTTGAATCTGTTACACCAGATAACTGCGCGTTATGGTACATCTTCAATTTTTTTTCTCTGTCTGATACCGCGCACTCAACAATTATTACATTATTATAATTATTATAATTTGCTTTAATTTTCGCTACATTTTCTGGTAAGGGTTCGATTAAGATTCCGTCCCAATTCCTCTTTACGAGACCCCATACGCTCCCGAATTGTTTTCCGTCATAGGCACCAACCTCAATAAAAAAACCATTATTCTTCCTACCCAAGAATTTTTCCTGAATCTCAGAAATGTTAGGTATCTGCGAACTAAGATCGTGTCGATAGAAATTTCCTGAGTAAGTCCTGTCTAATTTTCTTATCTGATAACCAAAAATTACTAGAGTTTCAGATAGCTTTCTTAACAGTCTAAAAACATGAATCTTTAACATTCTTTTCGTTTTCACAAATACTTAATCTCCTAAATCACATAGACTTAAATTTTTGAAAATCTTGAACTGAATGCATTATTTGACTTATTTCTTTTGTAATAATATCTCACCTCAAAATCGACTCAACTCTAATCCTCTATAGCTCAATAATCCCCTCACGAAGGCCTATAGCATCATTTCAGAATTAACCATCCTTTTTTTGATAACTAAATATTTTAATCTTGAAATATTGATACAAGAAAGTTAAGATTATGATTAGTGACTGTGAGCTTATAATACTCAACTTAAGTGTTTTGGCTAATATTTTTGTACTCCTAATTACAGTTATAATTGACCATTCATTTGACTCATTTTTCAACATGTCAAAATTCCAAGTTATCAATTTAAATAATAATATTCCTTCTTTAGGCTCTTCAACATTAAATTTTCTAATGTACCTTTCTCTGAGAATTATCTCGGTATTTCTCCGAAAATCTTCATCTTGGACTCTTGAGATCCCATTTTTAGATGCGTAATAATTATGCAGATACCCAGGATAATTTCCAATATCGTAAATTTCCGAAATTCTGAGCCATAAATCTAAGTCTTCGGGAAAGCCTTTTATGCTTTTTATTTGGTAGGCTCCTACTTTTCTTATTGCTTCGCGCCTAATTAAAGCTGAACTATGGATTATGGTATTTTGAAAATTTAGTAAATTTTTATTTAGTTTCATTCCTACGGGTTTCTTTAATTTACGAATAATCTCATCATTTTCTGCACGTAAATAGGCCCATGACCCCAAAACGGCACATTGAGATTTCTCTTTCATGTACTCAATTTGTTTTTTGAATCTATCAGGATATGACCAATCGTCCTGGTCTTGCCGTGCGATAAATTGAGAATCGCTTTTTTCGATAGCTAGATTTAAAGCATTAGATAAATTAGGTTTGCTCAATTCCAATACCTTCATCTTTATATTCTTAAATTTGTCAATCTCGTTTGCTGTTTCTTTGTCACTTCCATTTAGTACAATAATTATTTCATAATCTTTAAACTCTTGATTCACTATAGAATTTATCGATTTGTATATAGTCTTGTGAGAACTGGTAACTGGTAAAGCTACTGCTATAGCGGGCATGATTTAAATGTAGCACACAATAAAGTATCATTCCTTTGTTTAGTCATTTACAATTCGTGCTAACACTATTTCTCATAATTGAAATCTATTATTTCTCTGATACTTTTGTTTTGTTCTTGACACAACCCTTTAACATTCTTAATATTAGATATGCTCAAAAAGAATGATCTTTTCTGCTTTACTGAAGCCTTTGGTTGCGAAGATGTCCTTTACCCGTTTGTAAAATCATACAATGCACACAACCAAATCCCAATAGTTATTTTTGGAAGAAAAGAGTATGTTGACAGACTTTTTGTAGACCTTCAACTAAATACAAAAGTTTTCATTAACGGGTCTGATTTTCTTTCAAGCTCCTTTGAAAAATTACTGCTTGATGAGTACCTCAAAAAAGGACATAGTGCGACCGCTATTTTTTGGACATTCCTCATTAAGGTTCTGAAAAAGAAGAGGCTTTTTCACTTTGACTCAGATCTAATTTTTGTTAAAAACGTCGACTCAGCAATTCATTCATTAGTTGATCGTGGAATTCATCTATCCGGACTGCAGAGGCATCAAGAGATTACATCAAAAGGTTTGTTTCATTTTCTCATCGAAAAAATAACCATACGAGGGGTGACCTTTGCAAGAACTATAAATACTCAGGCTTTTTTTTTCAATGCCAGTTTAATTGCATTTCTGCCGAGAGAAGTTATAAAGCGCCTTATCGAATGCTCTGGTCTTTACGGATCTAGAATTATTTTTGGAGATGCGCTTCGGGATTTTTTTGATCCTGTATCTTTAATTTATGGAATATTTGGGAAATGTCGATTTATAGATAACGATTCAGAATTATACAAAGGCATTTTTCAAACTGGCTCTGCTATCGGTAGTGGCAGCGCACTGCATTCAAATGGTTTTACACTGGCAGATAAACTTAGCTCTTATCAACGAAATGCTCTTGAAAATTACTACGTATTTGCAAGATTAATTCTGAAACACAATGACATTCCAGATGTAGAAATCTCAGGTGGAAAGTTAAAAAATATACAAAAATTAAATCTTGAAAAATGGACTCTCAGTTGACTATAATTCTTGAGATATCAATTGATAAAGTTGGTTACAAACATTTGGATACGAGTTTTCTTCATTTATCTCGTTAAAGTTAAAATCAATTGAATTGAAAACTTTTCTGTATTCTCTCTCATCATGCATAATCGCTTTTAACTTATTTATTTCTAATGGAGTGACATTTTCACTGATTGTTATACACCTACCAGGCAGACCTTTACCGAGATAAATCGGAATGCATTTAGCTTTAATTGCATCATAAATCTTTTCACTTATATAGCCGTCGCTATTTTCTATAATCAAAGCAAATCGATATTTATTCAAGATATAGTGCTTATCATCTATCACCCCTTTACTACTCCGCTTCACTCGGTGTGTAAGTATTGAGAAATTGAAATCAGGTTTCATCCGATTTTTTACCATTACCAATAAGCCTGTGATCGATAGGAAAATTTCTTTATGTCTGGGTATGTTCCAGTTCTTTCCATACGTATCAATTAATATTCCGTTTTTAACTAACTTATTTATTACTTTTCGCCGAAGATGGTACTTTTGCCCATAATTAAAAGAGTAGTAATTACTACCTATGTAAACTAATCTATTAATTGAATTTATGCTTCCTTCTTCTGAGGATTTTAGTGACAGATTTTGTGGATGTGGAATAGAAATCCCACCTAGCACAGACGCCCAAGTAGTCGAAAAAGCAAACACTTTTTGAAATTCTTTTCTGTATTTTAAACTCCAAGGTTTATTGTTTATATGATACGGTTCTGTGACTATCAAAAACAATTTAATATTAGTGTACTTCTTTCTTAATTTTTTTATTATTTTTTTCTTGGCGTCAAAGACAATGATAAATTTCAGGTCTGATACTTCGTCTAAATTTGTTGTATATTCGTAATTATTTTGAACAAATTTATTATAGATTTCAAAATATGGACCCAATGTCAAAGGATCTTTAACAGGGTTTTTGTCATGCCCAATCCACGCAAATTTCATTTATAAAAGTGATTACTTAAATAAGCACTAATTATTTGTCTTTTAATATAAAATTTGGTCTTGGGACTCAATATATTAGTAACTAGGTTGCCAAAATCTGCCCAGATAAAATACCTCTTTTTGTATTTATTCGGTTCGTGCTCAAGTATCTTTCTCCGATTCCTAAGCCACATTTTCGTAAAATCATATGCATTTGGTCTACTTTGCTTTTCTTCTAAATGGTTTAGTATTAAGTTGACTGCCACTCCAATTTTTCCTATTTTTCTTGCATATGATGAATAAAGCACATCTTCATAAACGGATTGGCCCATGAGATCATTTTCAAAAATATTTCCATTGACTCGCCACATAGCGCACCCATATATCCACTCGGTCTCAACTAATTCCTGTGCAGTAAAAGTCTTTATTTCGTCCAACCTTAGAGGAACATTCACTCCACTTCTTAAAATTCTCCCCCCTTTAACACTATCGAGTAGAAAAACTCGATTTATCAAACCTTTTAAACCTGCTGGTTTAATTCTTGTTTTAAGAGTCTCTACTACACCTGGAGCAATCCCTATAAAATCAATATTTATCTTTAAAAGATTTAACAGCGTGGATAAGTAAAATTCTGTGAACCTCACATCGTCATCAATTACTGCAAAAAACTTTACATTGAAATTTTCTCTTAGATATTGTACCCCTATATTCTTCTGGACAGTTAACGATTTAACTGTTGAATATATGTGGATAATTGAACTACTAGATTCACTAAAATCATAGATGCGACTTTCAACTTCCGTTGAATCAACAACGACAATTGGAAATTTTACTAATTTTTGCTTCCTTAGGTCTTCAAGTAAAGGTTTAACGAGTTCATGTCGATTTTTTGTCGCAATTACTACACCTAATTCGGAATACATAACTAAATTTTATCACAAATCGATTATAATAATGTTATGTCGATTGGAATTTGTATTCCCACCAAGAATAGGTCCTCAAATTTGGCTGTCTTGTTCACTTATTTAACAAGATTAAAATGCTCAATATCGAGAATTGTTATTGTTGATTCCAGTGATTTACCTGTACAAAAGCAACTAAATTTAGAAATATGTAATTCTATAAAGTTTAAAACAGAGTATATCTGGACATCTAAGAGCTCGACTTCATTTCAACGAAATCTTGGAATTAATTTATTACTAGAGGACCCTCAAACAGAATATGTTTTTTTTCTTGACGATGACACTTATCCAGATTCTAATCATATTGAACAATTATTAGGGACTATGAATTTTTTGGGCGAAAGTTATATAGGGGGTAGTGGTATTGCTTCAAATCATGTTTATAAACAATCTAGTTTTTCACTTTGGGTAAAAAAGATCTGTCTTTTCTCAAGTTCCTCCCCTGGCAAAATTTTGGCAAGCGGCCACTGTAGTCCCGCTTTTGACGGCGACAGCCTCCATCCAAGGGAAGTGAGTTGGCTTTGGTCTTGTTCTTTATGGAGAAAAGACTCAATCGGAAGTTCTAGATTTAAAGAACTTTACCCTGGGTATGTCTTGGGAGAGGATGTACTTTTCTCTCAAGACATGAACAAAAAGGGGAAGTTGTTTTGTGATCCAAATGCGACTTTATTGCATGAAACGAAAGTCGGTAGTCAATTGATAAATGCTAATTATATTGAAAAACGATTACTTCTTCGATTAGAAATTATTAAAAATAAAGAAAATCAATTTTTGGCCAAATTAAGTTTTTTGTGGTGCAATCTGTTTGAACAAATCTATTTTTCATCCCTTTTAATTTTTAGTAAAGCCTCAAATTATGACTATAATGTTTTTTTCTTGTTAAAAACTTACTTCCGTTTCAATGTATCATGCCTTCTGGGTAGAATCCCTAAATTAAAATTTTAATTATTTGATCATCACATAAATTGGTCTTGACTTAATTTTTCAGAGAAGATGGGTAGATCTCTCTTATTAGATTTTTTCAATTATTAAGCTATTGGCTGTTATAAAATCTTAGAGATAATGTAAAGTGGACGATTCTTTACCTGTCTAAAAATTTCACCTACATAAACACCAACTATTCCAATTACAACTAAAATGATTCCTGTTGAGAAAATTATAACGGAAACAATACTCGCCCACCCAATAACAGCGTAGCCATAAAATATAGCCTTATAGATTATCCATAATGTGGTAATAAATGCTACAAATGACATTACCAAACCTAAAACTATCGCAAACTTAAGCGGCCGCTCAGAAAACGAAATAATAATATCTGAGGCAAGTTTAACTCTCTTTTTAAATGTGTAAGAAGTTTTACCAGACAATCTTTGACCATGGTCTGCAAAAATTTCTGATCTATTAAAACCAAGCCAACTTATTGTACTTCCATAGAATCGAGCATTTTCGGGAAAACTTTTAAAAGCCTCAACCACTTTTCGACTGATAATAGAAAAATTCGCCTGCTTCGAGTTGAAGTCTGTACCAGAAAAAATCTTTAAAATGACGTAGAATAGCTTTTGCGCAATCTTATAACTGATTTTTTCTGGTCTATTTTGCCTAGAAACAAAAACAACGTCGAATCCGTCAAGAGCTTTTCTGTAAAGGTCAGGAATTACTTCGGGTCTATCTTGTAAATCTCCATCCATCACAATTACCCACTCCCCAACAGCTTGTTGTAAGCCGGCAGTGATCGCATAGTGGTGACCAAAGTTTCTAGAAAACTTTATTCCTCTAATTCTTTTTTCAAAATAAACATTAGATTCTATTAATTCCCAAGTATTATCTTGGCTACCGTCGTCAATAATAATAATTTCGAAATCCTCGGTTATAATTGAAGTGTTTAATACAACACGTTTTATAAGTTCTTCTACAAGAGAACTCTCATTGAATACTGGAATTACTACAGATAATTTAGGCATATTGTCAACCTATATTATTCTTCCATCTATTGAAACAGAATCAAGTAATTTTTTTGCTTCTAAAATATTTCTGTACCACTGCACTGTAACTGTTTTTGGCCCAACATCGACTTTTCCAGACTTTAAAGCTAGGTAAATTTCTTTTATTCCTTGGGTTACACTTATTTCGGCTTTAAAGCTAAGTTTTTCTTGTGCTTTTTTGAAAACCACGTTGTAATCGCGTTTATCTGCATCGTCTGGTGCAACATCGATATCTATGGGGAAGGGAAGTTCTTCCCTTACCAGGTAGGCAAGATTTTTTATTTGAAAATTATCTAATCCAATATTGAATACTTCTTCATTAATTAAGTTCTGATTAGAAGAAATCACAGAAATAAATGCTCTTGAAACATCAGATAGATGCACTAGAGGCCTCCATTGTAATCCTCCTCCCATCACTATGATTCTGTTCTTTTGAAATGCTGTTAAGGTCATCAAATTAACAACAAGATCGAATCGCATGCGAGTTGAAAGTCCAAATACTGTTGCATTTCTAAGGGCTGTTACAGAAAAATTGTTGTCTGCGATGGAAAGATTTTGTTGTTCTGCTTCAAGAGTTGATTTGGCATAAACACTTATTGGGTTAGTCTTAGAGGTTTCTGACAATTGTGGCTCTTCACCTTTACCGTAAACCGAGCATGAGGAAGAAATAATGTATTTCTCAACTCCTACTTGTTTAGCAGTTTTTGCAACATGAATTCGGCCATCTCGGTTGATTGAAAAAGTAAGTTGAGGATCGATTTCTCCCGCAGGGTCATTTGAAAGACAGGCTAAATCACAAACAGCATTGTGGCCTTTAAAATCATTTTGATCAAGATCTCTGATATCTTTTTGTTTAATTGTCACTAGTTTATTGTTGAGAAATTCGCTTAGTGGTTCTTTGCCGAAGAAAAAGCGATCAACAGCAGTTACTTCGTGCCCTGCTTTTGCTAAATCTCTGACTAACTGTGTGCCAATATAACCACCAGCACCAGTAACCATCACTTTGGACATTATTGATTTTCGCCAATCATTTTGTCTATTTTATTGATTAATACGTCAATAACATAATCTTGCTCTTCATCCGTTATCCCTGGAAACAGGGGAATACTTAACGTTCCATTTCCCCACGAATTACTTACTGGGTGCTCTTGTCCGGTAAAGCCATACCTATTTGAGTAGTAGCCCATTGTTGGGACTGATCGATAATTAACAGTTACTCCTATATTTACCTCTCCCAAGGAAAGTAGAGCTTGGTCTCGATTATTAGCTCCGACGTGGATTGGGAAAAGATGTCGAGAATGAACTATCCCAGATTTTGTCAGCGGAAATCTTATTTTTGTTTTTTCCAAAGCTTTTTCATATTTGAGTGCAAGTTTCTCTCTTTCGATAAGTCTTTGATCAACAGTTTTAATCTGATCAGGTAATAAGCATGCAAGAAGATCAGGAAGATTTGCTTTTGTACCCAAATGATCCATTCCCCAATGTCGGTATTGGCCCGCTTTGAAACGATCTGCTGCCCCTGCTGACATTCCATGAAGGATTGCTTGTTGAATTCTTTCAAATAAATTTGAATCGTTGGTGATAATTGCTCCACCTTCGCCACAGGTGACATTCTTTGTGGCGTAAAAAGAAAAGATAGAAGCATCTGAATATTTCCCTGGACGAACTCCGTCAAATTTTGCTTCAAAAGTATGAGCGCAATCTTCGATAATTGAAATCTTTTGATCTTTAGGAAATATGTCCTTTATCGCCTTTACATCGCACATTTGTCCATACATATGAACTGGGATTATTGCCTTGGTATTTTTAGTAATTGCAGCTTTAACCAATTCTGGGGTTATTAATAATGTATCTGGATCACAATCAATAAATACTGGTTTGGCACCAACTAGTTCAACAACATTTGCGGTGGCAATAAATGTCATTGCTGGAACTATTACTTCATCTCCAGGACCAATATCCATTGCGAGCAATGTGGCAACAGCGCCATTAGTCCAGCTATTGACAAGTTTTGCGTGCTTGGCGCCAAAGTATTCACATAACTGAGCTTCTACTTCTTTACCAATAGGACCTGAGGTTAGAAATGGGGTTTCAAGAACCTTTGCTACTAATTGAGCATTTTCTGGGGATAGAGAGTGTCTATAGAAAGGAACCTGCATATGAACCATCTTAACCCAGACTTTTGCCTATAGTTGACTTGTGCTTAAAACCCTTGAAAAACGCAATATTCTTATCAGATTAAGTATTTGGGTAATACTTTCACTAGCAATCTTCTTGCCTTCATTTCTTGATAATGCATCTCTTGCCAACTCTGTTGGGACAACTCGGTCTGCTCTTTTTCTAATTCTAATTCCTGGAACATTTATTGGATTATTTGTATTTCAGATTCGAGAACTCTTCAGCGCAATAATAATCGGATCTGCTGTGTTGATTTCAGTGATAATACCAATTCACGCACTTTTTTCTAAATTCGGGATTTCTTGGGTTTTAACAGCAGGACTATCAATTATTTCTTTTTATTTTCTACTTCGTGCAAAGAAATATCTTTTAACTAAAGAGTTAAGTCAAAAGATTGAATTTAGTCTTCAAAATCTAGTAATCGTAGTTTTTTCAATCATTACCTTTATTCTGCTATTCAGACAATCCCTTTACGTACCTGCCAATAACCTAGATCAGTTTTTAGTTTGGCCAGACACCTATAACGCTATTGCCCAAGCTGGTGAAATAACAAATCATGGACCATCAATTTTTCCGTTTGTTGCTGATGCTCAAGTCCCTCTTAAATACCATTGGGGGGCTTTTTCCTTAGGCTCCTTTATTTCTTTCTTTGGCTTTTTTGAATTAATTGTTTCTATTTTTAAAACTCAGTTTATTTTGCTAGGAATACTTTATTTTGGTCTGCTTTACCTTGCAGGAAAAGCAATTGGTAAATCTTGGATCGCTGGAATGTTTTCATTAATTCTAGGTGGATTAACAATTTATCCAACATTTCCAGAATTTAATGACCAAATTGGTTTGGCCAGACCATTTATTTCTTCAACCTCTATGCCTCAGTTCACAGCTAATGTTTTTGCAGTCTTGGCCATTTATTTTATTTATTCTTATAACCAAATAAAGATTAATAACAATTTAAAAATTATAACTTTATTCTTTATTACACTTTCCGCGACATTATCAAAGGGTCCAGTTGGATTATTGATTGTAATTTTAGTTATCACCTTCTTAATTTCAAACTACAGAGTTGATTTGAAGAAAAATGCCATTAATTTATTAATTCCCTCTATTGCTGGCTTTATTGCTGGCTACTCGCAAGTATCAAGTAGCAGCTCAAGTGAAGGTAGAAATGGTACTTCTCTTTGGTTTAATCCCTTAGACACTTTTAAGTTGTTAGCGGAAGGCTACGGATTAACACTTAATTCTAGATCCCTTAGTGTTTTTGTGATTCTTTTTATAATTTCTTTTTCTTCTCTACTCTTTGTCACAATTCATACTTATCACCAAAAAACTCTTAAGTTATTTTTACCTCTTGTTATAACAATTCTTGCAGGAATTGGAGGAACCCTACTGCTAGAAACCTGGGGAGATTCGCAATTATTCCTGCTTTACAGTGTTATTCCATTTATCGGAGTCCTACTAGCAAGTGTTACTTTTTATAAAGAAACCGAATTAAGAATAGATAAGATTTCACTTATTACCCTTGGATTAATTGGTCAACCGATCCTATTTGCTTTGTTTTCTTCTTTTGTTCCTAGAGCTCAAGTGTTAAGAACATTTGTTCTGTGGTCTTTAGCAACTGGGTTTGTTTTCTTAGTGACTATAATAATTGCAAAAATCAACAAAAAAAGTGTTTTCACTTACCTTTTAACAGTATCTTTCTCAATAGGAATGTTTTCAGGATTAACTAAATTTGACCAAAAAGCTTATTCTTTGCCAGAACATCCTTATTCCATAAGTATTGGAACTTATGAAATAGCCAACTACTTAAGAAAAGAATCAAACAAAAATGATCTAATTGCTATCAATAGGCATTGTGCTGGTTTGGAAGAAAATCAAACATGTACTGCTCGACAATTTGCGCTTACAGCAATTAGTGAAAGAAGAGTGTTTCTAGAAGGCTGGTCATATACAACTTGTCCTTTAGCTGAACCAATTCTTAATAAATACTGGAAAGAGGATTCATGGAGAGTAAATCAAGATTTCTTTATTACTCCAACTATTGATAATTTTGAAGTGCTGAGAAAATCAGGTGTTGACTGGTTTGTAGTTGATACAGCAAGACCAAATGTAAGTAGCTATGAGCCATTTGCAGAATTAGTGAAAACTAGTGGCAGTGTCTCACTTTGGAAAGTAACAGATCCATATCTTGGTGAAGTTCTTAAACAAAGTGATCCTTGTGGACCTAAATCAGTTCAGATAACTAATTAGTGATAGCTATGAATACTTTTTTAATGCAGTTATCAGCTCAGGCTGAAAATCG
>Ga0315903_10001640_pt1 | contig 34089 bp, 42 predicted proteins | sample LakEriMetagenome_7_FD_203524 | JGI IMG/M metagenome (GOLD analysis project Ga0315903, IMG submission 203524) | Freshwater fungal communities from buoy surface, Lake Erie, Ohio, United States - Buoy 2 MA119 | ecosystem: Environmental > Aquatic > Freshwater > Lake | place: USA: Lake Erie, Ohio...
CCTATTCAACCAAAAACAACCCTAATGACAATGACAATGACAATGACAATGACAATGACAATGACAATGATAATGATAATGTTAATATGAATGATAATGTAAATTCGAATATAAATGAGAATTTAAATGTAAATGACAAAGCTATAACTTATACTATTGCTAAAAAACTATTAGCTGACTTATGTGATTGGAGTTTATCATTTAGTATGTTTGAAGAAGCATTAGAAGAAATGAATAGTATTGGTTTCAGTAAGTTATGTATGATAGCACAACTACCTGAAACTGAAATAGCAAAAATAAAAGAATGTGTTAATATCAGAGTAGAACAACAAAATTAATTTGGAAATTATAAAAAATTTAAGTATATTATATTTATTAAAACAAAGATTATATGAAAAAATCAGACAAGAGTTGGGCAGAACGTCATAACGAAGCAATGCAAAAGTATAGAGCAAAGTATGCATATGTTCAGTTACCAAAAGAATTACACGCAGAATTAAAAGTTTATTGCGAACACCACGGATTTGTAATGTCCCGTTTCGTTACAAACCTTCTTAAAAAACACTTTAAATCACAATCATAATGGCAGATATAGAGATTAACAGGCACCCAGAATATTCCGATTACGGAGCAGATTTAGATGGAAATATTTATTCTTTTAAGTTTGGAAGAATCCGCTTAATAAGAGATGGCAAACATCCTAGAGGTTATCGTCAGTTTAGATTATCATTTGGTAGATATGATAGTAAAATGTATTTAGTTCACAGATTTGTTTATGAATGTTGGACTAAAGAAATCATAGATTCAGATTTACAATGTAATCATAATGACCATAACAAAACAAATAACGCATTCTATAACTTAAGCCTAATGACAGATGCTGAAAATAGAGAGCATAGAGAAGCAGCAGGTAGACCAACAGGCGGCGCCGCACATAAAAAATACAAATTAAAATATGGATATGAAATGGATTAAAATTGGTGATTACACCGAAGCTCTTATCCATGTCCTTTCATTAGGATTTGGTAAAAGGATTGCAAGTTGGATTGCAACCAGTTTAGGATATCAATCATGCGGCTGTTGCGAAAGAAAGCAGTGGTTGAATAGATTAACGGACAAGAGTTATGATGGAGAATGTAATATGTTAAAATTATAAAATGTATAACGAAGAAGAATATTTTAAATACACAAACAAACAAAAATTAAAAGTAAAACAAATGGAAGTAGTAAAAGGAAATTTAGATGGCTCAACAATGGTATCAGTTGACCCTAACGCAGTTTATTTAGTGGACTTTAGCAGAATGCAAAGAGTAGAAGATTTAATTACAATCCTTGCAGCAGTAGGATTTAGTTTCTCACCAAAGCATCCGCAGTTCCAAAACATTCAACACTTACTTGATTTGGGCAAACCTATTAGTATTGGTAATCCACAGGCAATAGTAGAAGAACAAAAGAAAGATATCAAATTACCTAAATTAAAAATGGTAAAGAAAGATGGAAAGTAATATAACTACAATTCCGCCAGAACATATTAATCGATATCATCCATATAACGAAGCGGAGTTTAATGAACTACAATTGATATTACAAAGTATCACAACACATATACCAAACGATAAGATGGGATGGATATGGTCAAACTATCTTAAGGTTACAAAGACAACCGAACCTCAACCATGCTCATGCGGCTCTGCTGCAGGACATTGGAGAAGAGCAGTAGAAGGATTGAGGGATTTTGTAACTAAAGTTCAGAATGTAAATGAATGAAGTAACAGGAAGCATACAAATAGAATGTAATAAAAGGTTAGATAACTTATATAGACAATCGCATGTATGGTTGTTGCAAGTAAGTTATAACATCTGCAAAAGCCGATTAGAAAGTGAAGACCTCGTAGGAGAGTTGTATCAATACCTTGCGGAAAAATGTAATCCTAATCTATACTTTGATAACTCATATAATCTAATGTATTGTATGAGATTCCTAAATAGCAGATGGATTAATAAAGTAAAGAGAGGAAAGAAGATACAATACTTTGAATCAATCCAATCGGAAGCATGTGATGAAGTATATGATGTAGAGCTAGATGAAGATATAATGAAAGCACATAGTCAAGTGCTAGAAGAAATAAAAAGATTAAAAAGGACAAAAGGATTCTCTTCAGCAATGATATATGAAATCTATTGGACATCAGATGATACACTGCAAGAAGTAGCAGATAAGATAGGAATAAGTAAGAGCACGGTATTTACACACCTAAAGAAAGTCCGTCAACATTTAAAATCCGTTATCCAAAACCCATTCCATTAATGCCAGGAATAAAACCACCAGGGACAGAAAGAACTAAAGGTAGCAAATCATCCATATATACATATATACGGCAGGATATCCGTTATATGGAAAGAGATGAATGGAGAGCATACTTTAGTAATAAGCTAGACGAATTAGCAGCGGACAAACTTATTTGGGATTGGTTAAATAAAGAAAGAAAATATGAGGGAGTATATAAGAATGGAGAATACCAACCGAAAAAGAAAAAGGGAAGACCATTTGACCGTAACCCAAATCTACCCGATACCCGAAACCTCAATTGGGATGAAATATAATTTACCTACAATACATTTAGATTGGAACTGGATTAAGGATAAGAAAATAACATTGGATGGAAATCAATGGGCAGGAATGCTTTACATTACGGATGAGGATGATAACATAATACAAATATATGCATATGAATTGGTGGAAAAGAAATAAAGATATAATCGTTTTAATGGTAGCATATCTCTTCAGCATTTGCTTATTATGTTGGTGGGCAAGGTATGTATCGCTTTAACTACAAAATCCATTCCTGTTGTTAAAAACAATAAATAACAAACATGCCATTCGTCAAAGGTAAAAGTGGAAATATAGCAGGTAGACCTAATGGTGCACTAAATAGAAGCACCGAACAGGCTAAACTTGCAGTGGCCCGATTAGCAAATCAGGGGTTGGATGCACTGCGCGAAGATATAGAGAAGATAAGAAAGCAAGACCCAATCGAAGCTGCAAAGATTTATCTTAAACTATTAGAATACATTGTGCCAAAGAAAGCAGCAATTGAATTAAGTGGTGAGATAAATCAAAGAATACAACAAATATCAGTAAACATACAGGATGGAACTGCAAATCAACACCTCAAAGACATATAGAGATATACAAAGCAGTAGAAGAATATGCATACTGCAAGGTGGAACTAGAAGCGGCAAATCATATTCAGCATTACAATGGTTGTTAGTCCGTGCACTATCTGAAGCGAACATAGTAATATCAATTGTCCGTAAATCATTTCCATCAATGCGTGTCTCTATTATGAGAGATTTTGTTGGCATACTTAAAGAGTTAGGCATATGGGATGAAAACCAATGGTCAGCAACCGAACACATCTATACATTTGATAATGGTAGTATGGTTGAGTTTATGAGTATTGATAGTTCGGAAAAGAGAAAAGGTAGTGCAAGAGATTATCTTTTTATTGATGAAGCAAATGAATTAAGTAGAGAAGATTACTTTCAGCTATTCATAAGAACAAGGAAGAAAACAATCATAGCATATAACCCATCATTCGGCACAAACAATTATATCTTTACTGAAATACAAACACACCCTGAAGCGGACTTATACATCAGCACATTCAAAGACAATCCGTATTTAGAAAAACAATTAATAGAAGAGATAGAAAGATTAAAAGATATCAACCCTGAATATTATAAGATTTATGGATTAGGTTTGCCAGGCAACAATGTAGGAACAATATTCTCAATAAACATAATAGAGGAAGTGCCGGAAGATGCAGAGTTTATTGCATTCGGTATGGACTTTGGATTTAGTGTAGACCCAACTGCTTTAGTAGCACTATGGAGAAAGGATAAGGATTTATACATTGAGGAATTAATATATCAGAAAGGAATGGTGACAAGCGATATAGCAAATCGTTTAAGAGAATTAGAAGTGGGCAGAGAAGAGATATGGGCAGATAGTGCGGAAGGCAGACTAATAGAAGAACTATACCGAAGCGGATTCAATATAAAGCCTGTAAAGAAAGGAAAGGATAGTATCAGAATGGGAATAGACTTAATGATGCAATACAGATTGAATGTTAAAAAGAATAGTGTTAATATAGTGAAAGAGTTTGGTGAGTATGTATGGATGGTAGATAAGAACGGCAACTTTGAGAATGTGCCAGTAGATTATTCAAACCATAGTATAGATGCAATCCGATATGTGTGTATGGAAAGATTAAACGCTAAAAAGATAAAAGCAGGAAACTACTCAATAACAATACGATGACATATACAAGCGAAGAAATAAAAGAACTCTTACTCTATGTTGCAGAAACACAAAGTATAAATGAGGAGTTAAGAGCAAAAATAATAGCAATGGATGCTATGTTAAAAAACGAAATGGCCAAAACAAAGAGATTATCACAACTAATAAAATTATATGAAGCAAACTCTTACAATTGAAATCCCAACTAGCTGGGGTGACATTACACTAAAGCAATACCTTACTATGCAATCTGAATTGGAAAATTACAGAGATGATGAAGAAGCGCAGATTGCTATTATGTTATTACACTTATGTAAAATACAACCACAATACTTAAAAGGATTATCAGCAGATAGTTACAACCTTTTAAAAGCAAAACTAACGGAGTTCGTATCACCAGAAGGTATCGAACTAAAAAAGTTTATTACACTAAACGGAAAGGAATACGGCTTTGAACCTAACTTGTCAAAGATGGCATATGGTGCTTATGCAGATATCACACAATGGGATACAATAAGCATAGATAAGAATTGGCCAAAGATAATGAGTATTCTATATAGACCCGTTACACAAAAGAAAGGCGATAGATATCAAATAGAAACATATACAGGCGAATGGAATGAAGAACTATTCCTAACAACTGATATGGATACTAATTGGGGGTGTCTGTTTTTTTTTATCAATTTGCAAAAGGACTTGCTGAACGCTACCCAGAAGTATTTGAAGGGGATGGAGCTTCCTCCCAACATCAAATCAACTTTGGAAAAAAGTGGAGAAGTTATGCAACGATTATTGAACTTGCAGACGGTAACATTAAAGAAATAGATAATGTTGTAAAAGAGCCATTAGAGAAGTGCTTATTATTCCTATCTTATAGGGCTGACAAGAATCAATTAGAACATTTATTACATAAGGAAGCAATGAAGAGTATTCAAATGAAATAACTCTACCATTTCCTACACTTTGATTGTTAAATACATAAAACAATCAGTATGCCTTGGAGTAACTCACGTAATGGTGCATTAAGATACTCTGTTAACAGAGAAAACAATTCGGGATATTATATTGGCCCAACGAGAGGTCTATCTTCACCAAAGAATAGTAGAAGAGCTTGTTTGTGTGTGCACGAAGATACTTATGATGTAAGATGTTGTAAAGGTGCTTTAATGTCACAAGGAATTGGACAAATAGAAAGCGCAGTAAGAACAGGCGGTGGTGCATTTAGTGATGGGTATTCTAATGGATTTGATATTGTATTAGATTAAAATAAAAATATAACATGTCAGAATTATCAAAGCAGGCCTTAAAGGTAGAAAACAATACGGAATTTCCTAATAATAATAATGGTCAGATTACACCATCACGTTTAAGGACATTCAATGAAGATATGATTGACTCAACGGTCAACCAAACTGCATTTAACGCATATTCAGCAAGTGTAGAAGCACAAATACAGGCTTTAGACCCTTCTGGCTCCGCTGATGCTATTGTAGCATTGAATGCGTTTACTGCATCACAATTAACAATCAATAGTGGTGTTAATAGTTTCACACAATCAGCAGATGGTAGATTGGATGCATTAGAAGCAGCAACATCATCATATGCAACATCAGCAATTACTGGGAGTTCATTAATAACTGCATCATTTGATAATGGGACTAGAAACCTTACATTTACGAAGGGAGATAGTTCTACATTCAATGTAAACATACCTGATGTAAGTGGTAGTAGTGGTAACTTTGTAACTACATCTTCATTCAATTCATTTACTCAATCAATAGATGGGAGAGTAGATTCATTGGAAGCAGCAACATCATCTTATGCGATTAGTTCATCAGTAGCAGCAGTAGATGCAGCACAACAATCACAAATCAATTCATTGATTGCTGCAACAGGCTCATTCGCTACAACAGGTAGTAACGCATTTGTAGGTAATCAAACTATTACAGGTAGTGTAACAATTAGTGGTAGTGCACAATCTGATTTGACGGTTGTAGGACAAATATTTGTTTCCTCATCTGCAACAGGTGGAACAACTACACCAAGAATTACAGTATCAGGCTCTGCAGGAAGAACTATAATCGGAAGAAATAGCATTACTACTTTTGATACAACGGATAATGGTGGTATGTTTCCATCAACAATTTATCTACAAGATTCAACAACCGCAGATGAAATTGGTTTTACGGTAGACCCATCTGTATTCTCAATTAGTGGATGGTCAAATGGACCAGCAATATATGTTCAAAATCCAACTTCTACTTACCCTGCGGTATTTGGTTTCCAAAATAAAGCAAACTATACCGATGGTAGAGTAGCAGTTTTAACTCCATTGAGTGCAAGTGCAGGCTTTACTGCATCACTACAAAATGGATATGCATGGGTAGGTAATTCATTAGGACAAAATACACAAGTAGCAACATCATCATTTGGTGGTGGAGGAACAATAGATACAGGCTCATTCGCTACAACAGGAAGTAATACATTTATAGGTAACCAAACCATAACAAGCGCAGGTAATACTCAATTAAATATTATATCAACTGACCCTAATGGCCAAACCAATATTGATTTCCAATCTCCTAATTCTAATTTTAGAGCATATGGAGATATTTCAATAAACAATAATGGACAATATGGTGGAAGCGGCAGTATTAAATTTATAGCAAAAGATAATGAAATACAATTTGCTGCAGATAGTGGATTCCTATTAGGACAAACAAACGGAATTGGAAATGGAATTGGTGCAGGAGCAGTTAGAATAAATGTTCCAACAGGAAGTAGCACATTACAATTAACAGGTAGCTTAATTGTTTCAAACGAAATAACTGCAAGTAATACATTATTTAATGGTGATGTAACTTTTAACCCTATAACATCTACAAAACTTAATGGTAATGCTGATGTAGGTGCTTTCTTATATGTAGGTGGTGGAATAACAATGGGAGGCACATCAAATGCAATCACATGGTTAGGTAGTGGAAGTATTGATGGAAACTTTTCTGCTTCAGTTGATGCAAGAATAAACGCAATAACTGGTAGTGGAACAACAAACACAGGCTCTCTATTAGTAACTGCATCAGCAGCAGGAGCAACTATCACATTTACAAAAGGTGATGGTTCAACATTTGATGTTAGTGTAGCAACAGGTAGTGTAGTATCAGCATCATACGCTGAAAACGCAGGAACTGCAAGTATAGCTAGAAATATAGTTGTAATAGCAAGAAATGGTGGGTCATCAACTCTACCAGCAGGAACAGTAGTTCACATAACATCAGCAGTAGGTGATAATCCTATATTCACAACTGCATCTTATGATACTGAAGCCCTTTCTTCAAACACATTTGGTTTGTTAAGAAGTTCTTCACCAGCAGGAGCAGATGTAGAAGTAGTTGTTGCAGGTGTAGTAACAGGTGTAGATACTGACCCTGCAAACGGATATACAGCAGGTGATATAGTTTATCTATCATCTTCAGGTCAATTCACAAGAGTTCAACCACAAGCACCTAATCAAATAGTAACATTAGGTCAGGTATTAAGAGCACAGCAAAATAATGGTTCAATCTATGTTAGTATAAATAATGGATGGGAATTAGATGAATTACATAATGTTCAAATAACATCTCCTCAAACTAATCAATTATTAGCATACGAAAGTGCTTCTTATGGATTGTGGAAAAATAAAACATTTAATGAATTAGGATTAGCAACAACAGGAAGTAATAACTTTATTGGTGTTGAATCAATTAGTGGTAATTCAGGAAGTGCACAAGGTGAAGTTTATTTATTAGGATATTCTGGCAGTTTAGTATTAGGTAACTTTAGTTCAACTCCTACATATGCTGCATTGGGACATATTAGTTCTTCTCAAATTAATACAAATACAAACTTAATATTCAAAACAAATAGTAATACAGGTAACACTATCATAAGTGGAAGTGGAAATATATTTGTTAATCCAACAACACCGACAGCTGGATACATAAGATATGTTGGTGGAGCAGGTAACTTATTCTTAAACGCTCAAGCACAACAATTACCTCAAATTACAGGTAGTGCAGCAAGTGTAAGTGGTAATAGACCTGCAATGAATAGTAACTTTATTGCAGGCCCACAAATTTGGAATATAAATCAATCAGTTAACCCAGGAACACACACTTATTCTCATAACATTATTACTGGAACATCTACGATGAACTTTAATATGTTAGGTAATACAGGTGCTGTAACATTTTCACAAAATATACTTGCATCTCCTAACTTCTTAATAAATTCACCATCTGCATCTGCAGCAGGTGTATTAGCAGGAATTAGTGGAAGTAATCCATTGTCAATTACAACCAATCTTGCATTAGGTGGGCAGATTCAATACAATGGACCTGTATCAGGCGCTGCTCATACTATTAGCGGAAATACATTAGCAGGAACTTTGGCACTAAATATTCAATCAGGTAGTAGAGGATATTTAGTTTCTAACAACAACATTAATGGAACTCTTACAGTCAATGATAATACTGTCAACGGCCCTACCATTGGCTCTAATTCAACTATAAATGCTAATAATATAGTAGGAACGGTCACAATAAATAGTAGAGCATCGGCATCTCTTAATCTGGGTGCAAATATATTAGGTGGATTTACTATTTCCAATGATTATGACTCGATGACCAATGCAGCTGTTGGTAGAACATTTGTATTACAAGGAAATAATCTTAATGGATTTCTTGCTTGTAATATTTACTTCTCTGGTAGTGCTAATGGAACAGGAACAACAAACGATAGAGGTAGAGGATTATATGGAAACACAATAGGTGGTAGCCGTATATCTGCATCAGTTATTGGTGATGGAAATAAACACTTATTATCATCAGCAATTATAGGACAAGGATTAAATATCTATGGAACATCTCAATACGATGCATCAAACGCTACATTATCAGGTGGACAAAATGGAGGCTCTGCTTTCTTCGGTAGATGGAATGCAGAAGATGGAACAAGAGCAAATTCAGCAGAGACAGTATTTGTAGTAGGAACAGGTACATCAGGTAGTGCAGGTATTACAAGAAAGACAGGTTTCTTAATTGATTCAGGCTCTAACACATTCGTAGAGGGAACTCTTAATGTAAGTGGTAGCACTTCATTGACAGGCTCTCTAACAATGACAGGAAGCTTGAATGTAACAGGCTCAATCAATGTTAATTCTTCATCATACAATGGACAGGCGGTAACAAACATAACACCTGTATCATCATCTCTATCTCCAATTTTGAATATAGTAACGATGACAACTGCAGAATATGCATTAATTACACCCGATTCACAAACCTTATATGTAATCGTATAATGATTAAAATAGGAAATAACGATATAACTTTAAAGGTGGGTAGCCAGGATGTGCAAGCTGCATATGTTGGTGCTACATTAGTATATTCGCCAACAACGACTACAACTACAAGCACTACAACAACTACGACTAGCACAACTACTACCACAGAAGCACCAACAACTACGACAACAACCGAAGCTGTAACCACTACTACAACCACAACAACAGAAGCACCAGCTACAACAACAACTACAACTGCTGCTCCAACTACTACTACAACTACTGTATTCCCATTACAATATTGGAATGTAAGAAAGTGTAATACATCTGACCCAACAACTGCATTAGCAATTGATACAGGTGTAACATTGACAGCAGGACAGGCAATTAGACCTACAACGGCTCCTTCAGTAACAACTCCATTACCAGGATATGAGAATGCATGTTATGAATTAATTTCAACAACATCATCAGGAACATATTGTGGTATTAGAGCTCCATCGGCAAACTGTTCGACTAACCCTTGTAACTTATTGCCTAGCACAACAACCACAACTACGGCAGCACCATAAAAAAAATTGATACTTTAGAAAATCAAATTGTTAAATATAATAAATGTAAAAACTATGAACGCAAAACAAGTTCTTAATAAGATAATGACATTACTTTCAAAAGATGAAGTAGCATTAACTTATGCAAAATTAGCAGACGGAACAATCGTTGAATCTCCAACATTCGATGTAGGTGAAGACCTTATGATTATCGGTGAAGATGGTGAGAAATCTCCAGCTCCTGATGGATTCCATGACCTAAAATTAGTAGGTGAAGAAGGTGAAGAAGTTTACATCAAAGTAAAATCTGAAGCGGGTAAAATCGTTGAAAGAGAAAATGTAGAGATGAAATTAGAAACTGAAGAAGTTAAAGACCTTCCACAAACTAATATTGCAGAGAAAGCAAACGAAGTAAAAGACATCGAATCTCCTGCATCAGATGCTAAAGGTTTAAAACCATCATCTATGTTAGCAGAAGTAACTGAAGAAGCAGAAAACGATATCCCACAAGTTGGTGATGGTGTTCCTGCTGATATCAAAGAAGGTGAAGATACTCCAATGACTATGGGAGATATGCAAAAGAAAATGGAAGAAATGGCATATCGTATTGAGGAGATGGAAAAGAAGATGATGGAAATGGTCAAAGAAGAAGTAGTAGACAAAGACGCAGAAGAAAAAGATGTAAAAGAAGAAGTTGAAGAAGAAGAGGATTTAGCTAAATTAGATGGCGCTCCTGTTGAGACAGCAACTAAATTCGGAAACGAAAAAACAAAAGCAAACTTTGGTAAGAAGATTGTAAACCCACAATCAGCATTCTTATCTAAACTTTATAAGTAAAAATTATTTTATAACCAATTTCAAAGGTAAACAATGAAAAAATTACAAAAATTCACAGAGCCACAAATTACATCTACCTATGCAGGTGAATTTGCAGGGCAGTATATCGCCGCAGCTCTTTTGTCAGCTAGAACGCTTGACAACAAATTGATTACCATCCACCCAAATGTAAAATTCAAAGAAGTTTTACAAAAGGTAGCAGTTGATGGTATCGTGCAAGACGCATCTTGCGATTTCGTAACTTCAGGTAGTGTAGTATTATCTGAAAGAATACTTGAACCAAAAGAATTACAAGTTAACTTACAATTATGTAAGCAAGAGTTCGTTGATTCTTGGGAAGCATTACAATTAGGCTATTCAGCTTTCGATTCTATCCCAGCTAACTTCAACGATTTCTTAATCTCTTATGTAGGTGGTAAGGTAGCAGAAGCAACCGAACAATCTATTTGGCAGGGTGCTAACATTAACGGTCAATTCCTTGGTTTTGAAACTGCATTCTCTGCTTCAATCGCAGCAGGTGGTGCAACTGCAGTATTAGCAGCAAAATCTGGTAGTATCGTTATCTCTGGTAGCGTAACTTCAGCAAACGTGTTAGACAAATTAAATTCTGTTGTAAACACAATCCCTGATACCGTATATGGTAAAGAAGATGTATTGTTGTATGTATCTACAAATGTAGCTAAAGCATATCAGCAAGCATTAGCAGGTGGTGCTATCGGTGCAAACGGATGGAACAACCAAATGAACGTGGGTGAGAAGCCTTTCAACTTCAATGGTATTGAAATCGTATTGTGTCCTGGTATGAGTGCATCAAAAATCGTAGCAGCTCAAAAATCTAACTTATTCTTCGGAACAGGTCTATTATCTGACCATAACGAAGTTAGAGTGTTAGACATGGCTAACTTGGATGGTTCACAAAATTATAGAATCATCATGAGATACACAGCAGGTGTTCAGTTCGGTATCGGACAAGACATCGTGTATTACGGAGCATACTAATCAATTAACTAACAATCTAAATTAACAGAATATGTCTTGTAATTTATCAGCTGGAAGAAACGAAGTGTGTAAAGATAGTATCGGTGGCTTAGCCGGCGTTTACTTCTTAAACTACACTACTGGCTCTTTCACAAAAAACGGAAGCGGTGAAGTAACCGCATTTCCTTCTGGTAGCACAGTTTACTACTATCAGTTGAAAGGAACAAGTGCATATACTGAAACCGTGAACACTTCTAGAGAGAATGGAACTACATTCTTCAATCAGGAGTTAGTATTGAACTTAAAGAAGTTGACTAACGAAATGACCACTCAATTAAAATTGATGGCATACGGTAGACCACAAATCGTAGTTCACACTATGAACGGAGATGCTTTGTTAGTTGGTGAGATGGAAGGTGCAGATGTAACTGCAGGAAGTATCCAAACAGGTGCGGCAATGGGTGACCTTTATGGTTATTCAATTACCTTCACAGGTCAGGAGAAATTACCAGCAGCTTTCTTAAGCGGCTCTACTCAAACAAATCCATTCGCAGGAATTGGTGCAAACCCAGTTGTTGTTTATGGAACTAATAGCTAATCAGTATAGCATTATAAAAATATTAAACCCTACTCTTAATTGAGTGGGGTTTTTTTATTTCCCTACTATTTAGTGAAGTTAGATTGTTAAATATGAGTAATTACTAACTAAATCAACATAATGCTTACCTATTTCATATCTGGCAGCAATGGATACACAATTAGAACGAGTCAGAGCACATCTACTGCGTTCACAATGTCATTACAAGACATGTTGAAACAAACAAATTCAACTGCTTCCATTACATCCATATCTTACAATGAATGTGAGAGTATGGTTTCATTTACTGCAAGTATAAGCGGTGTTAATATTGGAGATGAGTTTAGAGCTACTCTAACAAATGGTATAGAAGATATATGGAATGGTAGTATTCAAGTATTTGCTTCACAAAGCGTTAATAAACCTGCTTATGTAAACCAAATACCTGTTGATGAAGAATTTATTAGTAGAGATAGTAGTAATACATTTGTTTATTGGGAACAGGCAGCGCCTTCGCCATCTACAACTACTACAACTACTACGGCAGCACCTACGACTACAACGACATCAACTACTACAACGACCACAACATCAACTACTTCAACAACAACAGCTGCACCAACAACTACAACAACTGCAGCTCCTGGTGGAGTAGATTTAGTATTCTATTTTGGAAATCAAATAGGTGGACTTGGATTTGATGTATGTTGGTCAGGAAGTAATTCATCAGGAACTGGAATTGGTATTCAATTTGGAGAATTAAAAACATTTATGAGTTCAGATGCAGGTTGCACAACTCCATACGGAACAAGTTGGGATTTAAATCCAGGTGGAAGAGATTTCTTCTTCGCAGGTGGAACTATGAACTCGGGAAATTGGTCAACTACTTCGGGAGGCTCATTATCACCAGGTAATTTTTACAGAACAAGGATTAGCGGAAGTGTCAGAATAGACGTAGGTGGATTCTCTCCATATGAAACATTTGATTTAACTGGCTCACAATACAAAGATATAACATATAATGGTAGAACTGCAAGAGTGTTAGGGCCTAATTGCACATTAAATAACGCATCAGGTTGTTAATAAAAAATAAAATATGAAAGGACAAACAAATTTTTCAGTAGTAAATGTAGGTAATGGAAACAATACATTACCGATAATTACAGAAGATATTAAAAGCAGATACCAATGGGTGCCATTCGGTGTTTATGGACAGGATGATTTCTTTGCAGCAGTCAATCTTGCATACAATACTTCTACAACGAATGCGGCATGTATAGAAGGGATTGCAGACTTAATCTATGGTAAAGGATTATATTCAAAAGATGAAGCGTTTAATGATACTCTAAATCGCTTAATACCACAGGAAGATGTTAAGAGATTAGCATTTGATTTGAAATTATTTGGTAATGCAGCAATGCAAATCTATTGGAATGATGAACATACAAAGATTATAAAAATCTATCATGTGCCAGTTCAAACTATTCGTGCTGAAAAGATATATGATAATCCTCGTATCCAAAACTATTACTATTGTGTAGATTGGTCAGACCAAAGAAAGATTAGAGATAAAAAGAAAATACCTGCATTTGGAACATCATCAGAAAAGATGGAAATGTTTTGGATGAAGAACTATTCACCAAACTTATACTATTATAGTTTGCCTGATTGGGTATCAGCAATGCAATTCTCACTTGTAGAAGCAGAATTATCTAACTTGCATATAAACAACATAGAGAACGGATTCTTGCCGATGGTTATGTTGAATATGAACAATGGAGTTCCAGCGCCAGAGGAGAGACAAACCATAGAAGATTTGCTATACGCAAAGTTTACAGGAACTAACAATGCCGGTAAGTTTATGTTATCGTTTAATGATGACCCTACAACAAAACCGACAATAGATGTAGTAAACATTGATAACCTGCATGAGAAATTCAGATATGTAGCAGAATATGCACAAGATAGAATCCTAGTAGGACATAGAGTAACATCACCACTTCTTTTTGGTATCAGAACTCAAGCAAATGGTTTCTCTTCTCAATCAGAGGAAATGATGACAGCATTTAGTATCTTACAAACAATGACTATTGTTCCTTTCCAAAATCTTATACTTAATACACTTAATTATATTTTTAGAGAAGGTGGAATTGGTGATGAAAAAGAATTATACTTCGACCAATTAACTCCATTAGCAATCTTATCACAGCAAGCAGAAGATACAGGTAAAACAATTGACCAGGTATCTGATGAAACTAATAAAGAATTAGAAAATCCTGCAACAACTGATGATGAGACAGTAGCAGATGTGCAAGAGGTAAAACCAAACCAACCAATTGAGAAGTTTGTTAAGCCTGCTCATTTTGAAAAAGAATACGAATTACTTATAAAATAAACAACATGGCTATAGCATTATTTATATCAAGAAACGATATTATAAAAACAACACCTCTTCAGGGTGCGATTGATGCAGATGCATTACTTCCATTTATCTATACTGCACAAATAAAGTATTTAAAAAATCTTTTAGGAACTGTCCTTTATGATTATCTTGCTGCACAAATAGAAACAGGAACACCATTTACTGGTAGATACCTTGAATTAATGGAAGATTATGTAAAACCTTCACTTGTATGGTATACCTGTGTAGAGTATATTCCTTTCAGTTCAATACAATTCAAATCTAATGGTGCTGTGAAGCAACAGAGTGAGCAAGGCGTCGCTCCAACTAAAGCGGAGATAGATTACCTTAAACAACAGGCACAAACGAATGCTGACTATTGGGCGTTGAGATTACAAAACTTTTGTATTTCATATTCGCAAGACTTACCACAATACCTTGAATCAGTTGGTAACCAAACACAAATCTATCCTGACCAAACTAATCAATACTTTGGCGGAATACAATTATAATAAACTATGAGTAATTACTTACAATATAATCAGGGAGTAAACTATACACTCTACTACAATGCGTTAGATTATTTTGAAACAATAATGACTAACCATCCGCAGATTACTAAAGTAACTACGGGTGATATACAGGATGTAGATGATAGAGAGTTTCCTATGTATCCATTAGGTAATGTAAACATTCTTTCTACTAATATTTCTGACAGCACAACTAGACATGAAGTTCAAATTGTAATTGCTGATAAAATTAAGAATAAAAATAACGAAAGTGGAAACGCACCTAATGCTGCTGAAACAAATGATAATACGCAAGTAATACCTTTTTATGGTGTAGATGATTATGTTGATATACTTGCAAACTCATTAGCAATCATAAACGATTTAACTTCATTTACAGCATATTCAGTTGCAGCATTTGATATAGATGGTGAAATAATTTGTGAGCCATTTGTAGAAAGATTTAATAACGGATTAGCAGGACATGTTGCAACATTTACACTTGTAACACACAATGATAGACCAAGATGTTTGTATGATTTACTTCCATCAGGCTCCTATCCTAATCCTATTTGCTAATGGCATTATCCAAAATACAATTACCACTAAAGAATGTTGCTAAAACCATTCGTAATGTTGCATCTAAACTTGCACCACGCGATACTGGCAATCTACGCAATGTTATGCGTTCATATAATACGCCGGATAGAATGGTTAAGTTTGATAAAAGCGGTGGAGCAAAGATTACCTTATACTTTGCACCTCCTGGAGCAACTTATGGTAAGTATTGGAATAAACCATACGGAAGTGGCAGTGGTAGAACTGCAACGATTAAAAAGAGATATCCTCAACACTTTGATTATGCTGAAAAAGCATATAAAGACCCTTCCGTTAAAAGAGCTATTAAAGAATATACTAAATCATTAGGTAAACAAATAGCAACCGATTTAAGAGAAGCTGTAAGAAAGGGATAACCATCAATTACAAATCGTTTCTAATTGGTTAAATAGAAAAGTAAAAATCAGATGGCTCTATCTATTGTTCAAACTCCGGCAACTTGTTCGTTAGCACAATCGCCAATTATATTTTCGGTGAATGAAAGTGTTTCTGCGACCGTATTGCAAGATGGTTTCCAATATGTGTGTGATTTATACTATTGGCAAGGAGCATTAAATAATTCAGGCTCTACACCTGATTATACTTTAATAAAATATCCTAACACATCTTTGTATGGAATATTTGATTTGAATAGAATCCTTAATTCTACATTACAAGATTTAGCACAAGTTAATACATCAAATGTAGTTTATTTTGCATGTGATTTAAGTTGGCAATATCCTTCAGGTAGTGGATACGCAACTACTGGAAGTATTAGAACTCAAACATACAAAGCATTAGATGGTTATGCTTTATTCCAAGAACCAATTGGACAGGCTATAACCGCTAAAACACCACATTGGCCTCTAATGACAGATGGGCCTGCAACACAATCAGCATTCATTACAAACGAAGGAGTTGCTGGTGTATTTGTTGGAACAGCAAGTTCAGGCTCGACTCCTACAAAAGTAAGATATACATCTAATTTAGGTGCAGCAGATTATATTGTAAGTGCAACAACATCTACAACAGGACAAATTCATCAATATCCAATAGGACCTGCAGAGAGTGGATTTCCATTATCAACAAATGGTTTAACTTATTTTACTACTCAAGCATATACAGGAGGAACTCCATTAGGAGAAGCTATCACTTACAATATAGTATGTGAACAAAAGTATCCTAACATAAGAATAAAATGGAAAAACCGCTATGGACAATTTGATTGGTTTAACTTTAATATGGTTAATAGACAATCATTCAATAGTGAAAGAAGAACATACCAACCACAATTAGGAACTTGGCAATCTCCTACACTACAATACAATAATTACGATAGTTCGGTTCTCAATTATATAGCCGACTCCAAACAAACAATTTCAGTTCAAACAGATTGGGTTGATGAAGCATATAACGAAATATTCAAACAATTGTTAGTAGCTGATGAAGTGTATTGGATATACGATGAAGCAACAGGTGATTTAAGACCTATTACTATAAGCACTTCATCAATTACATTTAAAACAGGTGTTGTTGATAAAGTAATTCAATACGGATTTGATTTCAATTGGGGACAAGCATATAAATTGATAATCTAATGGGTATAATAAGCACACAAGGATTTGCGTTTAAATTAATTGCCAATGGAACACAATTGGACTTGTTTGATGATGAAGAAATTCTTTTATCAGACAATGTAACAGGTCTATTTGATATTGGTGTGCTTCCTGCTGACTTTACTCGTCAGATTACAGTCCCTGGAACAAAAAAGAATAACGCATTCTTTGAGCATGTTTATGATATTAGTATTATAAATCCTTACTTATTCTCTACAAACCAAAAGGTGCCAGCATATTTGGACTTTGATGGTATATACCTTTCTGATGGATATCTTCAGTTAAATAAGGTAAATGTAATAGCAAATAAATTTATTGATTCATATGAGGTAACTATCTTTGGTGGATTATCTTCATTTGCAAGAGATATTAACAGATTTTATCTTACTGATTTAACAGGCTCACTTTCACAATTCAATCACACATCTTCTTATGATAATATATCATCAAGTTGGAATGGTGGCCTTTTTAGTGGCAGTATTGTATATCCTCTTGCAGAATACGGACAAAAGATACAATTTACACCTGAAGAAGCATTCTTTGGTATAGATTCTAATGAAGGTGCATTGTGTGTGCAAGATTTCAAACCTGCTATTCGTATTAAGGAAGTATGGGATGCAATCTTTGAAACATATGGATACACCTATTCAGGCTCATTTTGGCAACAAGATTGGTTAGATAATGTGTATATGTTATGTAATAACCAATTGAGATACCCTGTATATGATGAATATAATTTAGAAACATATGGTCAGATTAAGATAGCACCTATTAGTGGTAGCGGCCAAACAAACTATACAATGTCAGCAGGAGTTGAATTACAATTTCCTTGGTTTAATATACAATATAATCCACAAGAAAATATAGATTCAACAGGAACATATACTTTAGATTTTTCATCCAGATTAAGAGGTGAATTAGCATTGAATTTTGAAATGAAATCAACAGGCACAGGAAACTCTGTTCCTGCATTTTATTTAAATGTAAAAGATGCTACTACATCAGCATTAGTATCTACGACTGCATTGGTTAATTTTAACCGATATATGGAACAATTATTCATATACAATTCACCGCAAGTTAAAACACAACAATTCCAATTAGTAACTGAATTTAATACAGCGTTATTGCCTGCGGGCTCTTATAAATTTTATTTAGAATATGTCAATGCTTATACGCCGGCACCATTCCAAATTGTATTAAATCCTGGCAATACGCTTTCTAATACTTATTTAGAAATTAAAAAAGTAAATCAGGGTGGTGATGGTTTAGTATTGGATATGCCATCTAATATGCCATATGGAACAACAGGTATTAAGCAAGTTGATTTTATAACGGGCATACAAAAGAAGTTTAATTTGGTAATGTATCCAAATAAAACAAAACCTAGAGAGTTTATTGTTGAAGAGTTTAATAAGTGGTATAAGCAAGGTGAAGTTAAAGATTTTAATAAGTTCATTAATTTGGACAAGAAGATTGAGTTTATACCTGCAAATAACCTTGCAGTAAATAAATTAAACTTTGGTGATACCCTTGATGGTGATTATATTTCACAACAATTCCAAAAAGCAAACAATAGAGAATATGGTAAAACATATTATGTAGATACTGAAAACTTCTTCTCACAAGGAGAGTTCAATGTTAAAACTACATTTGCTTCTTCACCATTAGTATATCTTGAGGGAACAGGCCTATCTGGTAGTTTTGTAGAAAGAAATGCTGATTTTGGTTGTATAGCACAAGCACAGGCATTTAGTGAAAGAAGAATTACAGCATCTACCAATATCAAACACTTTACAACTTATGTTGTATCAGCACTTGCTACTGCAAATCAAGGTGAAGGACCTGTAACGGATTGTTCACCGCCTGATTGCACATACTTACCTTACCCAGTTAATGCAGGAGATGTATTAACATTTAGTGCTTTGGGTGATTATAGTAATACTTTAAGTTGGGCATTTACCAAAACAACGGATGGTGGCCCTACTATATTAGATGCAGGAACAGGATATACGAGAACATTTATTTATACAATATCAGCTTCAGATATTTCAAGCGGAGTCTTGCAATTCTACGCAGATGTAACAATGACTGATTAATGGCAAGGAATAGAATATACATACCGACCTTTATTAGTAGTGTGAATTACGCACCTGCTAGAGTTCTGCCGCACATTTATTTCTATAATGGAACTAAAGCAACTGAAACATATTATATTCAGGGGTATGGTAGCACAACTGGCTCGGTTATTTCTAGAGAAGTTGAAGTATTTCCTTATTTCGATAATTACGAAGGAAATAATCCAACATCAGGCTCTCGTTCACTTTTATTCTTTAATGAGCCAGCAGTATATGGAACAACTCCAACAGGCTCACTTTATACAAACTATTGGGAAACATATATAAATCTACTTTATAATCCAAGAACTCGTTTAGTAAACTGCGAAGGTATCATTCCTCTTGCTGATTACTTTAAAATGGAATTAAATGATATTGTTGAATGGAGAGGAAACTATTACCATTTAAGAGCAATCAATGATTATAATCTTTCTAATGGTGAATGTAAAATTCAGTTATTAGGGCCGTTGTTAGAAGATGCATTACAATTAGTAAACCCTGGTTGTGATTTCTCATTTACATTAGAACAAACTGGTCCTCCAACTACAACTACCACATCAACTACAACAACTACAACTCAAGGACCTTGTCTATATTCAGTTGGTGAGTTAGTAGAAGGTGGTATTGTTGCATTTGCTTCTCCATCAGGCGCAGTAATATTAGGATTAGAAAATATTGGTAGTGGTATTATAGGTTGTGAAGGACATCAATATGACCAAACTAGTTTACCTATTACTTCAAGCAACCAAATAAATGGTGATTTAATAGGACAAGGATGGTATAATACTGCAAATATATTAACACAATGCACCTCATCAACAGCAGCTATATTAGTATCTAATTACACAGGAAGTGGATATACTGATTGGTGTTTAGCTAATAGAGCTGAATGGAGAGCAATAAGAGATAATATAGCAGTATTAAACGCTAATGGAGCTAATTTAGGAACAGGTAGTTATTGGATGAGTTTCCCAGCTGGTCCTTTCCCTGGATTCGCAAATGATAGAGCAGTAAGAGTTGATGTGCCAGGATTTAGTGAATCACTTCAAAGACGTAATGATTCTTATCTTTTAAGACCTATTAGATACGCTTGTCAGTTAACTCCTCCGACTACAACTACAACAACAACTGCTGGTCCTACAACTACAACAACAGCAGGGCCAACAACCACTACGACTACTGGTGCACCAACAACCACTACGACTACATCTACTACAAGCACTACCACAACTACGGCAGCGCCTACTACTACGACTACGTCAACAACTACAACAACATCTACGACTACAACTACTATTCCTAGAGTAATATTTAGAGCTGCTAACTGCCAGGATATTTACGATTTCAACACATATCAGGCAATTACAACTCAATCATTACAAGTAGGTGATGTAATGCAAGATGCTTATGGAACTTGCTACTCTATATTAAACTTTACAGGTGAAGTTCCAGTTGGAGATTTAACATACATTGGCCCATCAGGAAGTTGTGGACAAGCACCTTGTGTTACTACAACTACAACTGCAGCTCCATTCTGTAATACTTGGGAAGTAAGTAATGGAACGGGTGCAGGATATTATATCAAATACAAATATTGTGGTGATACAACATATTCTTACCCAGAAATACTTCCAGGAACTACTTCTTCATTCTGTGTTCAGAATAATGAAATATACAACGCATTTGGTGCACCATTAACATTTACTAATTTAAGTTCAAGCTGCGCAGCTACGACTACTACAACTACGACTACTGCAGCACCTACAACTACTACTACAACTACAATAGCACCTTATTGTTCTATTTGGGAAGCTGAAAATGCATTCGGTGCTGGATACACAATACAATACACATATTGTGGAACAGTTGGTAACACTTATGTAGAAGTTCCACCAAATACTACTATTACTTTGTGTGTTCAAACTGCTCAAATTAGTAATTTAGGTAACCCAATTGTATTAACTGAAACTTCAGCAAGTTGTATTTCAACAACTACAACTACAACCACAACAGCTGCTCCTACTACGACTACGACTACGACAAGAGCACCTTATTGTTCTCCTTGGACTGCAAGTAACGCATTTGGAGCTGGATATACAATTCAATACACTTATTGTGGAGATACAGGCAGCACATATGTTGAAGTTCCGCCTAATAGTTCAATTATAGTTTGTGTTCAATCAGGTCAAATTAATAATTTAGGTAATCCAATATTATTAACTGAAGATAGTGGAAGTTGCGTTTCAACTACAACAACTACAACTCTGGCACCTACTACTACAACTACAACATTACCAGTAGGATGTTTCATCTATGATGTTGTAAACAATGGAGCAGGAAGTGCATACTTTGATTACCAATATTGTAATGGTGGATATGTTCACCAGGAATTAGCAGGTGGTGGAGCATCAATGAGTGTTTGTGTGTTGAATGGCAATATCAGTTCTTCATACGCACCAATGGTAATCACTTATACAGGTGTAGCTTGCACAACTTCAACTACTACAACAACATCTACAACTACAACGACTACTTTACCTCCGTTTAGTAATCCTTGGACTGCAGATGCTTGGTTTGATTCAGCAGGATTAAGTTTCCAAGTTGATTACTACAATACAAATAATTCATTCACATCATCAATAATAAGTTAATATGGCATTGCAGAAATTAACAGGTGGACCAGATTGGGATGTTGTAACGAATCCAGATTATGCATTATTTGCTGATTTTCACTACTTTATTTTGTCAGGAAGCACTGAAAGAAGTAATCCGTGGAACTCACCTCCAACACCAATTGCAAAGGTTTTAAATGTAACTAATACCACAGCAAATAGTGTTGTAGCAAACTATGTATCATCATCAGGTGAACTTACAAATGTAATCCTAACATCGGGCTCTACTGCACAAATTACATCACAAACTATTCCATTAGGATTAGATAATAATGCGTGGTTAAGTGCAAGTATTGTTTCAGACTTTACTGGTAGTGTTACTGCAAGACCTACGGGCAGTAGATGGTTTGAATTAGAATCTATTAGAAGTATTTCGCAAGATACTTATGTTTATACAATTGCTGATGGAGCAACTACAATAACACGAACAAATACTGGTCAACCATCAGTTGGTTCATTAAGATATAGATGTAGCAGAACTATTCCTTATGTAGATAATGGATGGTGGATTATAAGAGATTTGTATGATTGCACAGGTGGAACTACAACTACTACCACAACTACAACATCTACTACTACAACCACTGCAGCACCTACAACAACAACTACGACTGTTGCACCATTCTGCACAGTATATACAGCAAGTAATGCATTTGGTGCAGGATACGAAATTAAGGTTAAGTATTGTGGAGATACTACATACTCATTCCCAACTGTCCCTCCAAATAGTTCAATCTATGTATGTGTTCAGAATGATGATATTACAAATAATGGTAATCCAATTACTATTACAAGCTCATCAGTTGCATGTTCTGGTAGTATAATAACTACTACAACTACAACTGCTGCACCAACAACGACTACTACTTCGACTACTACAACAACAACAGCAGCGCCAACTACAACAACTACATTGGCTCCTACTACTACAACGACTAGCACGACTACTACAACTACTCTTGCTTCTCAAAAGTATTATATTGAAAGTTGTATAGGGCCAGCAGATATTAGTGGTATATTCACAATTCTAAATGCACCGTTATTGAATACAGGAGCAGTGATTAGAATTAGTGGTGGAATAGCCGGATACTATTGTTTTGTTGTATATGGAACATCAACAGGTACATCAGTAGGAAGTTATAGTATAACTGATGTATGGCAAGATGCAGCAGGTGATTGTGATGTATGTTCCGAATAGATAAAAAACTAATTGTTAAAAAGATATGCCAGATTCTTATATAATAGTAACTTTAAGCGCAGCAGATGCCGGTTCAGGTCCGAATTATAATGCTTTTTATTCTACGGATTGTGTAAACTATTCTGCATCTGTGCCAGCAACGGTATCATTACCTAGTGTTGGTTCGCAAGCTACTATTACGGTGCCTGATAATACACAATGTGTAAAATTAACTAATATAAATTCAAATTGTATTAATAGTGTATCAGCATCAATTGCTATTACAACAACTACCACATCTACATCAACTACGACTACATCAACTACCACTACAACTGGTGCTCCTACAACTACTACTACAACATTAGCACCTAATTGTGTATGTTATGAAGTATTAGTAACATCTCCAGGTGGTGAAACATTTGCAGCAGCAATCGACTATTTAGATTGTGGTGGAAGTGGAAATGTTGGTAGAGTATTTGCAAATCCTGGAACATATTATCAATGTGCACAAAATGTTGGTGGATTACCTCAAATAAACTTTACATTTGGTAGTGGTAGTATTACTCCTATTGGAAGTTGTAATTCAGGCACATGTCCTCCAGCAACAACGACTACAACACCACCTCAAAGTGATTGGACTGCATCTAATTACGATTGTGGATTTGGAACATTAAATGATATTGGTATTAATGGCTCATTTATGGGAACATTAAGTGGCCCATCTACATTCCCATTAACTTCTACATTGTATGGATATAAAACAAATCCTAATGGTATAAATTATGGTGGAACTAATACAATTCAGGCAAATGTAACAACGAACTTACCTGGAACAGGTAATTGTGCAGTATTAAGAGTTGTTGTAAATGGCGTAGAACCTACTCCATATGAAACATACTTTACTTCAAATCCATTCCCACAAGTTAGTGGAGTTACAATAAATAGTGGAGATGATGTATGGGTTTATGTTCAATGTTATTCAGGCTCTTGCCCAGCTACTACAACAACGACTGGCGCACCTACAACTACAACAACGACTACAACTACTGCAGCACCAACTACAACTACAACAACTGAACCTTGTCCATATACAATATACACACATGGTGCAGCAATAGGTAATTGCTCTAATTATTGCACAACAAATTATTTGATACAAACAGTTACATGTGCAGGTGGAAATTACAATACTCTTACTATTGGTGATTACATATATGGTATTACAGGTCCAGGCTTTGTAGCATACTCTAATGTATCAACTGATACTAATACAGGTCCATTCAAAATTGCAGAGATAGATGAAAATGGGCAAGTAATTAGTATTTTAATATGTGATGGCGCTGTTTGTGCTATACTATAAACAAATTCAATTCTTATTGTTAAATAAGAAACGAATGGCATATGAATGGCATACAAATTTACCCTCATAGAAACTTAAGATTTATTTGCGCACAACCCGCAACAACCTACTATGCTTGGCAAGTAGAAGTAATGTTAAACAACTTTATATCAATGGGAGTTAATCCTAATACGATTGATATTGTATGTTGGAAACAAAATGGTGTAATACCAGAACAATGGTCTAAACTTGCAAACGGATACCCTGCAAGATTCTTCTTTTACGATGATACTCGAACATCTAAACATTACATCAGTTCAATCAGACCAAACATTCTAAAGCAACATTGGGAAAGATTTCCTGAATTAAAAGATGATGCAATCTTCTATCACGATTGCGATATCATTTTTACTAAACCAATTAGTGAATGGATATCTCAACAAATGATTACCGATAACGATTGGTATGGTAGTGATACTCGTTGGTATATAGCACATTCTTACATAATTGGTAAAGGTCAAGAGATAATTGACAAAATGTGTGAGATTATGGAATTGTCTGAAGAGTTGATTAAAGCAAACGAAATGAACGCAATAGGTGCACAATACCTTATGAAAGGAATTGATTACCAATATTGGGATAGAGTAGAAAGAGATAGTGAACAATTATTTCATCAGATAACCAATCTAAACAACCAAATAAAAGCAGAAAGACCTTCTTATCACGAACTACAAATATGGTGTGCGGATATGTGGGCAGTATTATGGGGTGGATGGAGATTAGGTTACAAAACAATATGTGCTCCTGAATTTAACTTTAGTTGGGGAACATCAACTGAATCTGATTATGACTCAATGAATATAATGCATAATGCAGGAGTTGTAACATCAGCAGATGGTTTGTTTTATAAAGCAGGATACATTAACGATTATCCATATGGAAAAGATTTAACAATAAATGAAGGAACAGCAAGTTGGCATTATTGGAATTGGATACAAAAAACAGCACAAAAAAGTGTATTATTATGATAAAAAAGCAATATGATACAGAGAAGTATCCATTTTTGAAGTTACTTTCTTTGGTTTTCGGAACAAAAAACTTACATCTACTACACGAAGGTTATGAATCAGATGTATTAAAGAGAGAAAATGACCAGAAAACTCCATTTCACAAAAAATACTATGATAATTTTCAGTATTTTAAACCTGTGTATGATGATTTTATAAAAGAAATTGTAATGCCTGAATTTGGTGAGCCTATTGTGTATCAAAAGATACCAACATTTAGAATACAAATGCCAGGTAATGTAGGAGTAGGTGAATGGCATAAAGATAAACAATATAATCATAACCAAGCAGAGATAAATTTCTTTTTACCATTTACCGATGCATTCGATACCAATACTATATGGGCAGAGAGTGAAGAAGATAAAGGTGATTATAGCCCATTAGAAGCGAAATACGGAGAGTTTATAATCTGGGAAGGTGTTCGGTTAATGCACGGAAATAAACTCAACCAAACGAACAGGAGTAGGGTTTCTGTTGATTTTAGAATAGTTCCATACTCTAAATGGACTGTTCAAGAAGGTTCAGCGATTAATACAGGTATAAAATTTGATATAGGAGGATACTACGAATTATGCAAATAGAAAAAATAACATCAGAAAACCCTGAAATCCATTGGAGATTTCTAAATTGTGAAAACAAAATCGTAATGGATATGGGTTGTTCATTTTGGGATAGCACATGGAATGAAGGATGGTTATCATCATCTGAATATTTTGTTTCAAAAGGTGCAAGTAAATTAATTGGATTTGATTGTGCTGCACATGATATTGAGAAGTATCATCAGCTTTACGGAAATGAAGGAAAGTATTATACATTTCAGTTATGTGTTAATGCTGATATACAAATAGAAGATTTATTAGAACATTATAAACCACAAGTCATTAAGTGTGATATAGAAGGTGCTGAAATACACTTTAGAAATGTTACAGAAGAAATGATGGAAGGTGTGGATGAAATAGCAATTGAATATCATAATGACCCTACTCGTATCTTATGTGAGCATAAAATGGTTGAATGGAGATTTACTAATCATCAACTTTACCAATTAGGTAACGAAGATATAAACAGAGTAGGAGTATGGCATCTATGGAGATAAAATCAGCAGTATATGGTGGAAGAGATTGCACCGAACAAATACAACATAAAGTTATTAATAATCGTTTATTAGTTCGTGCAGATAATAACATATGTGGTGACCCTGCAGTTGGGACAGTAAAATATTTAAAAGTAGAAGCCGAAATAGATGGTGAGATTGTTACTGCAGAAGTTAGAGAAGGTAGTTTATTAACTATGCCTAAACCTAAAACAAATCGTTTAGGTATATTCTATTCTAATAATATAAACGAAAGAATATATCCTGCTATTCGTGCATCATTAGAAAGTATTCGTAAAGCAGCAGAAGGTAAAGCAGATATTCTGACATGTATGTGGAGACACGAACCGCATAATCCATTTTATGAATGTATTGCATGGACACAAACATCTTCACATTTGAATCAAATACTACAAATTCTACAACTACTATACACAGCAAAGCAAAGTGGTGATTACAAATATGTTAGTTTTTTAGAGCATGATTTAGTTTATGCTGAAGGATATTTTGATTACCCTGATTTTGATGAAGGTATTCTTGCTAATATGAATTATATAGGAATGAATAAGGAAGGGTTTCAACATAGAGGACAAAATGATAAACCAACATCTCAATTGACAATGTTATTTGATGATGCTATTAATCATTTCAGTTCTTTATTACCAAATGCATTAGTAACGAATAGTGGATTATTAGAGCCACAATTAAAAATGAATGAGTGGAATGCAGAACATCCTAACATCCATATTAATCACGGTTCACACTTTACTTCGCATTACAACATATATCAGAAGCACGATACATTTATAGAGCATCCTTATTGGGGTGAACATTCCCAATATCATCACTTATTTATTTGATTGCGTTTGTTAAATACAAAAAACAATGATTAAGAATATTGTTGACCTTCTAGCATTAGGCGATTACTACGGAGAAACTAAAAGAATTGATGTAGCAAAAGGATTGTATGAATTGCCTACAACTTGGAAAGGGACATGGAAATTAATTAAACGCATGATACATGGCCGAAAAAGTAGAAATTGACATAGAAGTCAATTCCAATATTGAACCCTCAATCAAAGCACTTAAAGAACTTAAGAAGCAGTTAAAAGAAACTGCTGCCGGTTCAGATGAGTTTAAGCGTATCTCAAAGAATATTAAAGAAGTTGAAGATTCGCTTGAAGAATCACGTGCTGGTGCTAAAGGGTTTGTGGATATGTTAGAAGAGGCGCCTGGTCCATTGGGTGGATTATTTCAGGGTTTAAGAAAAGCTGAAATTGCTACCAAAGGATTTGGAACTGCATTGAAAGCAACAGGTATTGGTTTAATCGTTGCAGCAATCGGTGGATTGGTTGCAGCATTCAGTAATGTAGAAGGTGCTACAAAGAAATTAGAGCCACTAATGATTGGATTTGAAAAAATCCTTGGTGGTATATTTGCAGCACTAGAACCCCTGATAGATGCGTTTTTAGAATTAGCAATGCAAGCTTTACCTTACATAACAAAAGGTATAGGTGTATTCTATTCAGTTCTTGTAGGTTTATTTAATTTAGTAAAGAATGTAGGTGTTGGTGTAGGCCAAATACTTAAAGGTATTTTCACTTTAGATTTTGATTCAGTATCAGCAGGATATGAAAAGATTAAGAGTGCAATTCCTGCAGCATTAGATGCAGGTAAAGCTGCATTTGGTAGATATGAAGAAGGAACAAAGAAATTAACCAAAACTGAAAAGGAAAATCTTAAAGAAAGAAAAGAAGCTAATGATAAAGCATTAGAAGAAAAGAAAAAACAAATGGAGGCTCAGGATAAATTAGATGAGGCTGCATTAGAAAAACTTAAAGCTGAAGCATTAGCAGTTGCAGAAACTGAACAACAAAAGTTTGATGTAGAAAAACAATTTGCTGATAAACTTTATGCACTTAAATTAAAAGATTTAGAGGATAGATTAGCATTAGAAAAGAAAGGTAGTGCTGAATACAAATCTATTCTTGCTGATATAACTAAATTACAGGCAGATAAGATTGCAAGTGATAAAGATTTTGCAGAGAAACAAAAAGAGATTTCAGACAAAGCAGCTGAAGACCTTAAGAAATCAAATGATGAAGCAAGAAGTAAAGCAGAATTAGATTTAGAACTTGCGAAAGAAAAGGGTTTAATGGATGAAGCAGCATACCAACAGGCTCTATATGATATGAGAGTTAAGTATGCTAATTCAAATGAAGAGTTAGTAAAGGCTGAAATTGATTTACTTAAGTTTAAAAACGAAGAAACTAAAAAGAAATTACAAGAAGAAAGAGAACTTGCAGCATTAAGTATTCAATCACAAATAGAAGATATTGACCGTTTAAATGCTAAAGTAGAAGGTGATTTCGCTTTAGATTTAGAAAGATTAGCACAAAAGAGAGAACTTCTTGCACAAGCAGAAGCAAATGAATTAGCAAATACTGAACTTACAGAGCTGCAAAGAACAGAAGTCAGAAACAAATACGCAAAGGAAAGAGAGAATATAACAAATCAGGAGATTGCAACAGAGAAAGCAGCACAAGAAGCAAAGATACAATTACAAAATGCTTATGCTGATTTAGCAGGTCAATTCGGACAAACCTTACAGGCAATAGCAGGTAAGAATAAAGGTGTAGCAATCGCAGGTGTTATCATAGAACAGGCATCAAATATTGCAAAGATTGTAGCAAATACTGCAGCAGCAAACGCTAAAGCAGCTGCGGCATTTCCACTAACTGGTGGATTACCGTGGACAGCAATTAATACAATATCTGCCGGATTAAGTATTGCATCAACAATAGCAGCGGCAAGTAAAGCAATATCACAAATTAAATCTACTAATGCAGAAAGTGCATCAGGTGGAGGAGGAGCTGCAGCTGGAGCACAGGCACCACCACCTACATATAGTGGAGCGCCAGCAGCAATGGGTGCACCACAAATACAAACAACAACAGGTGTAAATGCTTCATCACAAATTGCACAAACAATTGGTGCGGCACAAAGACCTGTAAGAGCATATGTAGTTAGTGGAGATGTATCATCACAACAGGCATTAGATAGAAGAACTAATGCGGCAGCAACTTTTAGTGGTGGATAATCAAAACCTAAATTGTTAAATAGAATATGATAAACAAAGATAACATAGAGGAACTTTTTGAGTTAGTATTAGTAGATGAAGAAGATGGTGTGTTTGCAAACTCATTAGTAGCAGCAGGTGCTATTGAAAGAGATTTCGTAGCATTCCATAAAGAACATCAGTTCGCAGCAGTTAATGATGAAAAAATGATTGTTGCTGGCCCAATGCTTATTCCTAATAAAAAGATATTAAGATTAAAAGAGGATGGAACTCCTTACTATGTATTTTTTACAGCTGATACCATTGAGAAGGTTGCAAGAAAGTTTATGAAAAATAAATTTGGTGACCAAGTAACTCTTGAGCATGGTAATAAAACATCCAATGTGTATATGGTAGAAAGCTGGATAGTAGAACATCCAACAAAAGATAAATCAAATTTATACGGATTTACTTTACCAAAAGGAACTTGGTTTGCATTATATTCAGTTGCAGAAAATCCTAAAGTATGGGATAGAGTAAAGAATGGTGAGTTCAATGGTTTCTCAATAGAAGGTTTATTTGAACATCAGAAAAGTGATATTAAACTTAATTTAGAGAAGCATATAGGGGATTTAACAGAAGATGAAGCAGAAGTATTGCTTGGACAAATTAAAGCGATTATAAAGAAGGATAAGAGGTTTAAATCTAAACAATGGATTGAGATGGAAACCTACGCTGACTATGGTAGTGGTGTAAAGAATAATGCAAAGAGAGGGATAGAGTTAAACGAAAAGAATGGTAATAAATGTGCAACCCAAACAGGCAAAGTAAGAGCACAGCAATTAGCAAATGGTGAAGCAATATCCGTTCAAACAATAAAAAGAATGTATTCCTATTTGAGTAGAGCTGAAACATATTATGATGAAAGCGATACATCAGCTTGTGGAACTATCTCATATTTACTTTGGGGTGGTAAAGCAGCATTAGGATATAGTAGAAATAAATTAAGAGAATTAGGTTTGTTGGAAGAGAGTGAAGCACAACCTTCTATACCTAATTCAACATACCCTGGCGAAGTAGCCAAAAAGAAAAAGAAAGATGACAAGTAATTCAGTTCATAGTAAACTACAACACTTCATATCAGAAGAAATAAGTTTTTCTGAATTTGAAGATATCCTAAAGAATCAGGCAACTCGTTCTAACCCTGTTAGAGTAGGTTGGATTACTGAATTAGGTAAGAAAAGATACTATGACATGTATTGGATTGATGGGCCGATTGGTGATGGTATTGCCGGCGGTAGTGATACTAAAGCAGCAATGGATATGTATAATGTGCCTGTTGTTGGTTTAGATGGTGATTGGAGAACCCTTGATTTTAATACGGTCTATAAAGTCCGTTTCAATAATAAAACATATAAAGTAAATAACTAATGCCAGTAGAAATTAAAAAGGGTGAGAATGAGCAAGAGTTCATATCTCGTTGTATCGGAGATGAAGTAGGAGCAGGTAAAGAACAAGACCAGGCTGCTGCTATCTGTTACTCTTATTGGAGAAAAGGAAACAATATGAGTGCAACCGAATTAGTTAATTCAAAGTTGAGACAAGATGCATATAAAGGAATTAACCTATTAGCAGGTTTAGAAGACAGCTGTTGGGAAGGTTATGAAGCCATTGGAACAAAAACCCTAGATGGTAAAGAAGTTCCAAATTGTGTTCCAATAAAAGAAGGAGAGTAATGGATAATCTATACACAGTCTTAATGACAGCAATCACTACATTAGGTGGTGCTACTGCTTTTCGTTTCTATGAGAAAAGAATGGCTAAGAAAGAAGAAAATGAGAACTTCATTAAGAATGACTGCAGAACTCGTATTGCTAAATTGGAAGCATTGCTTGAAAGAAGCTCAGAAGAAAAAGATGAATTGCGTGCAACCATACTTCAATTAACGGCTGAAGTAGCTAAACTACAAACCGAAGTGAAATACTTAATGGATAAAAATAAAACTGGTATCTAATGGCTAAAGTGAAAGGTGGTGGTGGAAATACCAAAACATCATTTGGTAAAAGAAAAGGTGGCAGTGCTAAAAAATCGTATAACAAACATACTCCACGTCCAAAGGCTTATAAAGGTCAGGGCAGGTAGAGAATAACCAATCAGAGAAAAAGCAAAAAATTACCCCACAGGAATTGCTCCTATGGGGTTTTTTATTATGAACAAACAAAATCTATTCGTAATTCTTCACCTAACATTTCTACACTATGTTTATTTACAATCCATTGCCTTAAACTAATCATTGATGTTAATGCGCCTCTTTCCATATTTAAACATTCTTTGTATGTTTGGATACTTCCATACAATTCTTTCACTTCGTTTTTTGGATAAGATACCATTCTATCTACACTATCGTTTAGGATTTCAATGTGTTTATCCATGTGTTCTAATAATTGTTCTACTTGCATAACTTATTTTTTAAGGAATTTAATTGTTTTATAGCATTTATCAATTTCATCTCTAACTAGATTGATATGTCCATCATTAGCATACGAACTATCAACTAATCTATCTAATAGTTCATATAGGTCTTTCTGTCTTTGTTGTAATTGAGAAATACAATTACTAATGATTTCGTAAGCGTGTTTTTGTGCCATTGTTTTAAGTTTTAAGGTTTATACTAAATTGTGTAATTCTTCTAATCGAGTTTGTAACCAATCTAATCGGAACTCATAATTCTCTAATTCTAATCTCTTATCATCTATAAGACGAGCCCATTCCGATTTATTACTTTGAGCTTCTTCGTAATCTTTTTCTAAACTGATAATGTTTTGGTTAATTCTGATAATGTTACCACGCGTATCAATGATTCTGTCTGCGATATACATCATTAAAGATTCGGTAGTTGTTGGGGTTGGTTCAATGTATTTTTCCATTTTGTTTGTTTGGTTGCCTATACACCATAAGGTTTTTGTTGTTTGATATACTCAAATATACGAAAAATATTTCACATTACCAAATATATTTGTATATATTTTATAAGTCGTTGATTATCAATGGGTTATAAAAGGTTGATTTTCAACGATTTATGAGGTTTTTTACAACTAATTGATTATCAATGAGTTATGAAAATGGGTATTTTAGGGCAAAAAATGTGCCCCGAAATGGCACTATCGGGGCACTATATAGAGATTATATGGGAGCACCAATAATAAAAAGTTAAATTAACTATACTGGCATTATTTAAGCTCCAATGTTTTAACAAACTTACGAAAAAAAATCTACATTTTCAACTTTTTTTTTAAAAGTTTTATACTTATATACATAAGAAATAATGATAAATATATTTGTTAATGTGGAATTTATTTCTTATATTTGAAACATCATTAATTAAAAAAGAGATTATATGGCAAAAAAAGAAAAGAAATCTTTCATTGTTTATCAAAGCTGGGAAGATGCATTTAATTTACTGACTGAAAAGGAAAAGTCACAATTTATTACAAATCTATTTTTATTTCATAGAGGAGAGGATATCATATTAGATACGCCTATGTTGTCTATGTTTTGGAAATCAATTGAGTTTAATTTAAAAAGAAATGTAGATGAATACGATATGAGAAGTATTACATCAGCAGAGAATGGAAGTAAGGGTGGTGCACCAAAAGGTAATAAGAATGCATCAAAACAACCTAAACAACCTAATCAACCTATTGATACTTTAGGTTCAACCTATTCAACCAAAAACAACCCTAATGACAATGACAATGACAATGACAATGACAATGACAATGATAATGATAATGTTAATATGAATGATAATGTAAATTCGAATATAAATGAGAATTTAAATGTAAATGACAAAGCTATAACTTATACT
>Ga0315903_10001644_pt1 | contig 34078 bp, 31 predicted proteins | sample LakEriMetagenome_7_FD_203524 | JGI IMG/M metagenome (GOLD analysis project Ga0315903, IMG submission 203524) | Freshwater fungal communities from buoy surface, Lake Erie, Ohio, United States - Buoy 2 MA119 | ecosystem: Environmental > Aquatic > Freshwater > Lake | place: USA: Lake Erie, Ohio...
CGGCTACGGCTGCCCGGATCGGGTTCCACGCGGGTGTACGGTCGGCGATTGTTCCCCCTGGGATTCCCTCCGGACTCCCTCGCTCCAGCCGCCTCGCCGAGGTGACCTGCGCCTGCGGGAGCCCTTCCCTCCGCCCTGACGATGGCCAAGAAAGTCGTAGCCGTGATCAAGCTGGCCTTGAACGCCGGCAAAGCCAATCCCGCCCCGCCCGTCGGCCCCGCCCTGGGTCAGCATGGCGTCAACATCATGGCGTTTTGCAAGGAGTACAACGCCCGCACCCAGGACAAGGCCGGCTATGTCATCCCTGTGGAGATCTCGGTCTTTGAAGACCGCAGCTTCACCTTCATCACCAAGACCCCGCCGGCCTCGGTGCTGATCTCCAAGGCCGCCGGCATTGAGAAAGGAGCCGCCACCTCCTCCAAGGGTTCCATCGGCGCCATCAGCCGTGCCCAGCTCGAGGAGATCGCCAAAACCAAGCTGCCCGATCTCAACTGCAGCAGCGTTGAATCCGCCATGCGGATCATCGAAGGCACGGCCCGCAACATGGGCGTCGCCGTCCGCGACTGAGGCCGATCCGTCGTGCCCGCAGGCGCTGACGGCAGCCCCGCCGCTTCCACGTCCACCATTCACCTACCGGGGGAGACCGCTTTGGTCGCCTGTACCCCAATCCCGTCATGCCGAAAGTTTCCAAGCGTTTCACCGCCCTCGCCGCCAAGGTTGAGGATCGTGCCTATCTCCCCCTGGAGGCCCTAGAGCTGGTCCAGGCCAACGCCAACGCCAAGTTCGACGAAACGATCGAAGCCCACGCCCGCCTCGGCATCGATCCCAAATACACCGACCAGCAACTGCGCACCACCGTGGCCCTGCCCCACGGCACCGGCCAGACCATTCGCATCGCCGTGATCGCCCGGGGTGAGAAGGTGGCCGAGGCCAAGGCGGCCGGCGCCGATCTCGCCGGCGACGAGGACCTGGTGGAGCAGATCGCTGGCGGCGCGATGGACTTCGACCTGCTCATCGCCACCCCAGACATGATGCCCAAGGTGGCCAAACTGGGCCGGGTGCTCGGTCCCCGCGGCCTGATGCCCAATCCCAAGGCCGGCACCGTCACCGCCGATCTTGCCGGCGCCATCAACGAGTTCAAGGCCGGCAAGCTTGAGTTCCGCGCCGACCGCACCGGCATCGTGCACGTGCGCTTCGGCAAAGCCAGCTTCGCCGCCGACAAGCTGCTCGACAACCTCAAGGCCCTGCAGGAAACCATCGACCGCAACAAGCCCAGCGGCGCCAAGGGCCGCTACTGGCGCTCCCTCTACATCACCTCCACCATGGGGCCCTCGGTTCAGGTCGATGTGACGGCCCTGCAGGAGATCAAGCAGGAGGCCTGATCCAGCGGATGGGGCTGAGGTCGCTCCCAGTGGCTGCTGGGGTCCCCAGCGGCTGGTTTCCCCCCGCGGTGAGCGTCCCCGGGGGGTTGGCCCGTTGGCGCCAGGCAGTGGCTGCGAGTGCTGTGGTGGCCTCAGCCATGCTCGCGGCAGCAGGAATGGCTGAGGCCGGCCCCACCACGGGCCTGCCGAGTGCGACGGCGGCAGCACGCCTGCCCGGGGCGGCGCGGGTCACCTTCCTGGGCGACTCGATCACCGCCGCCGGCGACTGGCAGCGCCGCTTTCCCGACGTCTCCATCACCAATGCCGGCCATCCCGGCGACACCACGCTGGACCTGCTGGCGCGGCTCGGCCCGGTGCGGGAAAGCCGGCCCCAACTGGTGCTGCTGATGGTGGGCATCAACGACCTGCAGCGCGGTGCGCGGGAGCGGGCGGTGGCGGAGCGCATCAGCCTGATTCGCCAGCAGCTGGCGAATCAGGGCCGCGTGCGGGTGATCCAACAATCCACCCTGAGCTGCGAGGCGAGCCGCTGCGGCGCCGCGATGGTGGCGCGGGTGCGGCGGCTCAACCGCTTGCTGCGGGCCGGTGTGGCCGCGGAAGACTTCCTGGATGTGGACGCCGTTCTCTCGGATGCCACGGGACTGCGGCCCGCCTACAGCCTCGACGGCCTGCATCTCACCCCCGCCGCCTACAACCGCTGGCAGGATCTCCTCAAGCAGCGCTTTGGTCGCCAACTGGGCCGCTCCACCCCCGTGCCATGAACGGCTATGCCGAGCCAACGCCGGTGTAGTGTCAACAATCTGGCTACGGCCAGAGAAGGGCACGCGCCCGACCCGAGACAGCAGGTGCGCCAACACCCCGGCTTCCCGCCAGGGTCCAGGCCATAAGTCCTGCCGAGGTGAACGCGATTGTTTCCGCCTTGAGGTCCCCCACCGGGTGCCGATCGGCGTGGAGCGAGCAGCGGCCTCCACTCCCCTCTCGCCCATCGGTCTGCACCGATGGGCGAGAGGGGATGATCTCCGGCCGCGGTCCCGGCTTGTTCCCCCCGATCCGTTCCACAAACCCATGGGCCGCACCCTGGAGAGCAAGCAACAGATCGTCGAAGAGCTCGGTCAGCTCCTCGACAACGCCGAACTGGCTCTGGTTCTCGACTACCAAGGCCTAAGCATCAAGGAGATGACCGACCTGCGCAGCCGCCTGCGGGCTGCCAACGGTATCTGCAAGGTGACCAAAAACACCCTGATGCGAAGGGCCATCGAGGGCAAACCGGCCTGGTCGGAACTCGAATCCCTGCTCAGCGGCACCAACGCCTTCATCCTCGTTCAGGGCGATGTGGGCGGTGCCGTCAAGGCCATTCAGTCCTTCCAGAAGGACACCAAGAAGTCGGAAACGAAAGGAGGCCTGTTCGAAGGCAAACTCCTCTCGCAGAACGACATCAAGGCCATCGGGGATCTGCCCTCCAAGGAGGTGCTCATGGCCCAGATCGCCGGTGCGATCAATGGCGTGGCCACCAAGTTGGCGATCGGCATCAACGAAGTTCCCTCCGGCCTCGCCCGGGCCCTGCGCCAGCACGCCGAATCCGGCGAGAGCTGAAACGGCGCCGCAGAGCTTCTGCGCACCCCGCTCACCCCGGCCACGGCCACGACCGGCCAACCCTTTCTCTGATCTGTTGCTCCATTCCCAACCATGTCCGCAACCACCGACAACATCCTCGAACAACTGAAGACCCTCTCGCTGCTGGAAGCCTCTGAGCTCGTCAAGCAGATCGAAGAGGCCTTCGGCGTTTCTGCTGCCGCGTCCGCCGGCGTGGTGATGGCCGCGGCCCCCGCCGCCGCCGCAGAGCCTGTCGAGGAGCAGACCGAATTCGATGTCATCCTCGACAGCTTCGATGCCGCCGCCAAGATCAAGGTGCTGAAGGCCGTCCGCGAGGCCACCGGCCTCGGACTGGGCGAAGCCAAGGCCCTCGTGGAGGCCGCTCCCAAGGCGGTCAAGGAGGGCGTGAGCAAGGCCGACGCCGAAGCCCTCAAGAAAGTGATCGAAGAGGTCGGCGGCAAAGTCACCATCAAGTGAGCCTTCCGATCTGGTGATGGCGGGGGGCTTCTCGCCCCAGCGCCTGTGCCCCTCCCCCATTGCCACGCGTCCAGCAGGCCGATCCTCCAGGGTCGGCCTTTTTGCTACGCGGGGGGTGGCACCGCGGTTCACGGACTCAGCCTGAAGGCGGTGGCGCAGCCCGGGCCTCGCCATGGCAGCGCCCCCGGGAGGGCTACACAAAAAAAAGCCCCGCCAAGGGCAGGGCTGATGGTGAGAACGGGTTCGGGCGTCTGGCCTCGTTTCGACTCCGAAGCGTCGTTCTCCACTCCTCACAGCAATCAACTTAGGCAGGCTCCAGCGGGGTAGCCAGGCCCTGGGACCGGACGTTGAACCGTCAGTGGGCGAACCCTGGCGCCGCTGGCTGCGGGTGTGGGAACGCCAAGGAGCCAAGCAAAAAGCCCCGCCGAAGGCAGGGCTTTGATGTGGAACGATTCCGGGCGTCTGGCCTCGTTTCGACTCCGGAAGAGCGTTCCGCACTCCTCACACCTTGATAAGGTAAGGGTTGGAGCAGGGCTAGGGAAGCCTGCTGTGGTCGGCAGCGGAACTGACCGCGAGCACTGGCCAGGGCGGGCTCACTCCCGAAAGGGAATCACCTGCAGGGCAATGGTGCGACCGGGCTGAGCCAGCGGCGGTTCCTCGCTGGCGCTGGAGCCGCTGGCTTGGGGCTCACCCTCCACCAGCGGCCTGAGAGCCTGGGAGAGGCGCCCGCCGATCGCTGTGGACGTTGGTCCGCCCATGGTGTTGCCATTACCGCTGCCACTGCGAATGCCACTGCCAATGCCATTGCCGGTGGCGGCTGCCCGGGCCTCGCCCGCAGCGGCGCTGCGGGCGATCAGCTGATCCAGGCTGGCGCCACTGGAGAAATACACATGGTTGAGGTTCTGCCCGCCGAAGCTGCGGCGGCGCAACTGCCAGCCAGGCTCCAGGTTAAGGGCCACAAAGCCCTCCCGATCACGCAGGGGCAGCTGGCCCCGGCCCACCAGCAGCACGGCGGGATGGTCGGGAGAGAAGGCCTGCAGCAGCAGCTCGGAACCGTTCTGCTGTACGCGCAGCCGATAACGGCTGGCCAGGTCCTCCTCGCCAACCCGCAAGGAGTAGCCGTTGCTGTCCAGGTAGCGATTGCAGATGCCGGTGTAGTCGAAGCGATTCAGGGCGGGATCGATCAGGCCGTCAGTGCGGGTCTGCCAGCACAACGGCCGCGCCTGCAGCTGCTCCAGCAGCAGCAAATTCCATTCCGTGCTGCCCACCGGCCGCGCCAGCACGGCAAAACGGGAGGCATCCAGGGGTCGGCTCTCGAACAGGGCCGCCGCTTGAACCAAGGCAGGCCTGACTGCCGTCAATCCGGCCCCGCTGAGGGCTAGTGCGGCCAGCGCCAAGTAGGTTTTCGTGACGTTCACGCTGCCGCGGCCCCAGCGGGAGCCGGTCATGGGGACCCATTCAAGCGAGGGCCGCAAGCAGCGGGCGATGGTTGATCAGCCAGTGCGGGTGGTGGCCGCGGCCTGCGATGGCGCTTGCCGGGGCAACCCGGGCCCGGGCGGCTGGGGCGCCCTGCTGCGCTTTGAGAACGGCCAAACGCGGGAGCTGGGCGGGTTCGATCCGGCCACCACCAACAACCGCATGGAGTTGACGGCGGCCCTGGCCCTGTTCGCGGAGCTGCGGAACCTGCCACGCCACCCGGAGCTGGTGATCCGCACCGACAGCCGCTACCTGATCGACGGCCTGCAAACCTGGCTGGCCGGCTGGAAGCGGCGGGGCTGGCGCACAGCATCCGGGGGTCCGGTGCTCAACCAGGAGCTGTGGCAACAGCTGGAGGCGGCGCGGTTGCCGGATGTGCGGCTGGTGCATGTGCGCGGCCACAGCGGCGACCCCGACAACGACCGCTGCGACGCCATCGCCGTGGCCTTCGCCCAACGCCAAACACCACGGCTGGCCTCCGGCGGGCCCGGGCCTGGCAGCGCCGCGAGCGGCGCTGTTCGCGACCTGCGCGGCGACCCCAGCGGCGACTCCTGTAGCGGCCCCAGCAGCGGCCCCAAGCCCGCGCCGCACGCCAAGGCGTCCCAACGAACCCGGCCCGCGGCGGCCCCTGGCGGCCCCCGCGAGACCCTGGCCGCCAGGGAGCCGGAGCCCAGGTCGGTGCCGGCCGACCCTGTCCAGCCGCAGGGAATCGCTGCTGTGGGTGCCGCATCGAGCGATGGGCCCGCACCGGCCCTCGGGACCCCAGACGACCGCGACGTTCGGGCCGAGGTCGCGGAAAGCCGAACCAGCGCCGACCGGAGCCAGGACTCCGACACGACCCAGGCAGCCCTGGAGCTGGATGACGCCATGGCTTCGGCCGCGGCGGAGCAAGGTTCCGCGGAGCAGAGTTCCGCGGAGCAAGGTTCGGATGAGCAGAGTTCGGCGGAGCAGGGTGCGGCGGCTCCCGCTGGGCTCAACCGCCTGCTCAGCCGGCTGGAACTGGCGGACCGGCTGGCGGCCGGCGGCTATGGCCTCTCGTTGGTCGAGCTGGCCCAGTTGGTGGAACTACCGCTGCGGCGCCTGGAGGAACGCCAGCGCGCCTGGACCTGGCGCGACTGGCGGGTGGAACCTCTGGCCGACGGACGCTGGCGGCTGGAGCGTGGCGCGGGAGGATTGGAGAAGCGGTCGCCAGGTTGAGCATGGTTGAAGAGCCTGCGTCTCCCGGATCCGGGCTCTCCAGCGGGACCGGTGCCTTGTACCGGCGGTTCATCCGGCCGCTGCTCGACCAGGACGAAGGAACCGATGCGGAGCAGCTCACCCAGGTGAGCCTGGCGGCCCTCGGCCAAGCGGCCCTACGCCGCCGCTGGCCCCTGATCAATGGGGTGCTGCAGGGCCTGGGAACCGAACTGGGGCTGCGGGACCCGCGCCTGGAGCAGTCGTTGTTCGGCTGCCGCTTCGCCAATCCCCTGGGCCTGGCCGCCGGCTTCGACAAGAACGGCGTGGCCGCGGCCCTTTGGCACCTGTTCGGTTTCGGCTTCGCGGAAATGGGCACGGTGACCTGGCATGCCCAGCCGGGCAATCCGCGGCCGCGGCTGTTCCGGCTGGCGGCGGAGCGAGCGGCACTGAACCGCATGGGCTTCAACAACGCTGGCGCCTCGGCCCTGCGCCGCTCCCTGGAACGGCAGCAGTTGCCCCCCGCGGGCCAACGCCCGGCGGTTCTCGGCATCAACATCGGCAAGTCGCGTCTCACGCCCTTGGAGCAGGCCGCGGATGAGTACGCCGCTTCGCTGGAACTGCTGGCGCCGCTGGCGGACTATGCGGTGATCAATGTCAGCTCGCCGAATACCCCCGGCCTGCGGGAGTTGCAGGAGGAACCGCAGCTGCGGCGCTTGGTGGAGCGGCTGAGGCGCCTGCCGGCCTGCCCACCGCTGCTGGTGAAGATCGCCCCGGACCTGGAAGACGATGCCATTGACGGGATCGCCCGCCTGGCCTACGAGGAGGGATTGGCCGGGGTGATCGCCGTGAACACCAGCCTGGATCGTCTGGGGCTGGAGCAGCGACGTCTCGCGAGCACGGGCACGACCCTGGACCAGGAGGCGGGCGGGCTCAGTGGCAGGCCGCTGCGGCGCCGGGCCCTGGAGGTGTTGCGCCGGCTGCGCGCCACGGCAGGGCCAGCGTTGCCGTTGATCGGCGTGGGAGGCATCGACGATCCGATCAGCGCCTGGGAGCGGCTGGCGGCGGGGGCTTCGCTGATCCAGGTGTACACCGGCTGGATTTACGAAGGGCCAGATCTGGTGCCGCGCATTTTAGCCGGAGTGATCCAGCAACTCGACCGCCACGGCCTGCGCGGACTGACGGATGCGGTGGGTTCGGGTCTTCCCTGGCTTGACTGAACTCGTTACTCTTTCAAGGATCGATTACAACCGTGACATTCTCAGGTATTGCCCAGAATTTACTTGACCGCTTTGGTCCCCTTAAGGCTCAGCTTTTCCCGCGCGTCGTTTTGATGGAGCTGAGCGACGCAGGTTTGCGCGGCCAGGTGTTGCGCGGCGATCGCCCGGCGCCTCTCAACCTTGAGGCGCCCCTGCCACCACTCACTTGCCGCGCCGGCATGCCCCTGGAGCTGGAGCCGCTGGGCGACATGCTGGGCGATCTGCTCGTGCGGGAGAAGCTGCTGGATGCGTTCGTGATGGCCTCCCTGCCTCCGGAAGCGACGGAAGTGCGGGTGATCGCCTGGCCGGGCGGCATCGATCCCGACGATCCCGAGCAGGAGCTGCGTCGCCTCAACCCCGATCTCGGCCTGGGCTTCGATCTGGCTGAGGCCTGCCTGGATCTCATCAATCTGCCCGGCGCCGAGGCCCGCAGCCTGGTGGCGCTGACCCCCCGTCGGCTGGTAGAGGCCTGGATCGAGGTGTTCAACTTCGCCGGCGCCCAGCTGGAGCGGCTGGCTTCGGCCCAGAGCTGTCAGCTTTCGGCCCTGCAGGGGGTGCTGGCGGATGGCGCCGACGACGAGCTGGTGCTGCTGGTCAATTCCAGTCCCGAACAGGTGCGGCTGATGTTCCTGCGGGAAGGCCTGCCGGTGTTCGAACGCGCCATTCCGCGGCAGGGCCCCTCTGTGGTGGCGGAGATCGAGCGATCCGTGCTCTTCTATCGCCGCCAGGATCCCTCCCTCACCCGTCTTCGCCTGCTCCTCTGCGAGCCCCTGCCAGAGGCGGAGCAGCTGGAGCTGGAAACCCGGCTGGCGATTGGAGCCGAGTTGCTCGACCATGGCGACTTCGGATCATTGGTGCTTCAAGGCCTCGCCGTACCGGACCTCACGCCATGACCAGCACCATCCTTGATCTGCTGAGGGAACAGCGCCAGGAGAGCGGCAAGACTTCGCTCTCCTGGCTTCTGCAGCAGCGGCCAGCGCTGCTGCGCCGCGGGCTAATTCTGGGTAGCGCCATGGTGGGGGTTGTGCTAGGTGGCATTGGCCTGGTGGCCCTGTTCAGCCTCCAGGTGCGGGAACGAATCGCCGGCCTGGAGCCGATCGAGATGCAAGCCAATGCGCTCAAGGCCCAGGTCACCGGCCAGCGTCAGAAGCTGGATGGGCTGACCAGCTCCAACAAAGCGGTGGCGAAACAGATCACCAACATGGCCACGTCCTCCGGTCTGCTGACCACGCTGCAGCTGCTGGCACCTGCGGGGATTCAGCTGGAGAGTGTGGACGTTCAGCCGACGGGGCTGGTGGTGAAGGGCAAGGCCGAGGATCCCAATGCCTTCTCCCGCATCAATGCGCTACAGCTTTCCCTGGCCAGCTCGCCGCTGCTGGTGGCGGATAGCCTGCAGATCAAACGGGTGGACCGTCCCAACAGCACCGCCCAGAACTCCAATCAGAACGAACCCGCCCCGTTTGTGACCTTTGTGATGAGCGGCGGAATCGCTCAAATGACGCCTCAACGCCAGCTGTTGCTGTTCCAGCAGCTCGGGGCTGATGGCATGGCGCAGCGGCTGCGGTGGCTTCAGGCGGAGGGGCTGCTGTGATCGACCTGCAAGACGACAGTCAACGGGTCCCCGCCGCTGTTCTGCTGCGGATTTGGTTCTTCGCGCCGATCGTGGCCGGCGGCGCGATCGGCGCACTGCTGACGGGCCTTGTGCTGGTGCCGATGGGGGTCCAGCTGAACAAGGACCGGGAGCGGGTGGCGGAGCTGGAGGCCTTGCAGAGCGAAGTGCTGGTGTTGCGCCGGGAGCTGAGCGCGCTGCGGGAGAGCCGCGACCAGGCCCAGCGTCAGCGAGGGGTGTTGATCCGCCTGCTGGCCGGCAATCGCGACGTTGTCACGTTCCTGGCCCAGCTGGACAAAGAAGCCACTGCCAGCGGCGTGATGCTGCGGTTGTTTGAACCCCAGGCCGCTGCCGCCGCGCCGGGACAACAGGGCCAGCCCGGGCAAGCACAGGCGCCGGGTCAACCGCCACAACCCGGCCAACCGCCGCAACCGGGCCAACCGGGCCAACCTGGCCAACCGGGGCAACCGGGGCAGGCCCCGCAGAGCGACCCGCTCGCCCTGGAGGGTTTGGAGCGACGCCAGCTGCTGCTCCAGGCCCAGGGGCCTTACCCAAACCTGGTGTCCTTCCTGCGCCGCATGGAGAAGCTGGATGTGCTGGTGGGGCAGGACTCCCTCAACCTGCAGGTGGAGCCCTTGCCCGTTGAAGCCCTCAAAGCCGGGAAACGGGTCATGCCGCCGAAGGTGAGCCTGCGGCAGTCGTTGTTGCTTTACACCAAGAAGCCCACACCACTGCGCCAGCCCGGCGCGCCAGCCGCCGCCAGCCAGCCCGGCGCGGCCCCAGTGCCTGGCCAGGCCGCTCCGCCACCACCCGGCAGCCCGGCCCCTCCGGGCTGAGGTCCCCGTCGCCCCAGCGCGAACTCGAGCTAGGGCCCTGGCGGCTGAGCATTGAATCGCCTTCATGCCCGCTGGCCGGCTGCGATGCCAGGCCACGTGCCAACGGGCCAGGTGCGGCCGTTCCGCGGACAGTCCCGCCAGGCTGGCGGCCAACAGGTGACCCCGATACCCTCAGGCCGAGATCGGAAAATCAGAATCGCGTGAGTCCCCTTCGCTCCTCCATACCCCTACTGCTCATCACTCTGGTGATGGTGGAGCTGCCGGCACCGCTGCTGGCCGCTGTTCTGGCGCGGCCGAGCCAGAACGCCACGGCCGCGCCAAGGGGGCAAACCACCTTGCTGGCCCAGGCTGGCGGCCCCCTGGAGCTGAAGCTGCGGCGGCTGCCCGATGCGGTGGAGGTGGTGGTGCAGAACACCGGCGCCGCGCCCCAGCTGCTGCAGACCACCCGCGGCGCCACCTGGCTGGGGCAGCTGCGGCTGGGCGCGCCCACCAGCCTGCGGCTGGGCCCCCAGCAGGTGGCCTTGCCGGAGGCGGGCCTGAGGAGCGTGAGCATTGAGGGCAGTGGCAGCGGCTATCGGCTTGAGGTCACACCCATGCCGGGCCTGCCCCTGGGTCGGCCGATCGTCAGCGCCGATGGCCGCGATCTGATCCTCACCTTCAACGCCCCGGCCCAGGCCAGCCTGCAGACGGGCCTGCTGGATCGCAACCAGCCGGGCCGCTTGCCCCAGCCGGCCTTCGTGCCACCGCTGCGCCCCCGGGCGGTGGCACCCCCGGTGGGCGACATCGCCGTGGGCACGATGTTGCTGCGCAACCCCACCCTGCTGGATGTGAGCGGCCCGCCGGTCACGATGACCCTGCGCAACGCGCCGGCCCGGGATGTGCTGATGAGCCTGGCGGGAATGGGCAACTATGGCTTCGTCTACGTCGACGATTTCAGCAGCGGCTCAGGTGATGGTGGCGGTGGTGGTGGTGCTGGTGGTGGTGGCACGGCGACGAGCACCACGGCCGGCCCCTCACCCCAGCGGACGGTTTCGATCGCCTTCCGCCAGGAGCCCTACGGCCAGGCCTTAAATGCCGTGCTGATCGCGTCGGGGCTGCAGGGCAAGCGCGAGGGCCGCACGATCTATGCCGGACCGAAAGTGCACAGCAAATCCTTCGGCTCCAGGCTCTCGAAGGTGTACCGGTTGAACCAGGTGACGGCCAGCGCCGCCGCCGATTACCTGGCCAACCTCGGCGCCCAGGTGACCAAGACGAACACGATCACCACCGCGGTCACCGAAGGCACCACGAACAACAACGCCATCGTTGGCGCCCCAAACAGCAGCACCACCCAGCAGAGCAGCCAGACCACGGTCGAGTCTTATGGCGCTACAACCGGGCCGCTGTTGGGCCTTCAGGCCACCACCGACAACCGGCTGCAGGCGATCACCCTGGTGGGCGATCCCACCATCGTGGCGGTGGCGGAACAATACCTCAAGCAGCTCGACCTGCGCCGCAGACAGGTTGCGCTTACGGTGCGGATCTTAGACATAACCCTAGACAACAATTCGCAAATCGACAACAGCTTCGCGTGGCGTTTTGGCAATAACTTCATCGTCAATGACAGCGGTAGGCTGCTTGGGGCTTTCGGGGGCCTTCTGCCTCCGAGAGGTGAACAATTTGACAAGCTTTCTGGTGGCGCCAGCGATGCAAAGAGCATTTATGTCAAACCAGATGAAGCCACAGTGATCAGAGCACCCCTCGACCCTGCGCCCATCAATCCTGGCTTAGCCTACGGTCCCAACGACCAATTCTTTAACTTAGTTCGAGCTTCGATTACCTCCAGCAGCACGAAGGTCATCGCAAGCCCTACCCTGATCCTCAGCGACAATCCAGAGCAGCTACGAGAAGGGGAGGACGTTTCCCTGTTATCACAAGTACTGGCCACCGGATCGGTCGGCACGGCTACCACTTCAAGCGGTAGTGCCAGCGCCAACAGGACGAGTGTCGGCCGCAAACGGGCCAATGAGGCCTTCGTCACTGTTGGCGAGCAGATCATCACCAACTACACCGTTCTGCCCGGGACCTTGGGAGCCCCCAACACCTGCCAGCCATCGTTTGGGATCGCCGGCCTCACCTTCGGTGCACGGATCTCCAAGATCGACGACAACGGTTTTGTGACGTTCTCAATCTCACCCACGATCACGGCCAGGGTAGGCAGCCAAATCGTGCAAAACTGCGGATCAATCGATATCTTGGCAATCCGCAGCCTCGATTCCGGCGGCGCCCGCGTGCGCGACGGTCAAACATTAATTATGACCGGTGTCATCTCTGATCTCGATAGCCAATCCGTGAGAAAATGGCCGGTCCTCGGCGACATCCCTCTGATCGGTCAGTTCTTTCGTGCCAGTGATGGCTCGCGGCGTAAGCGCGAGCTGGTGATCCTGGTGAGCCCCCGCATCATTAACGATGTGGAGGGTGGCAACTATGGCTACGGCTTCCAACCCGATTCAAGGCCCATGAGGGATTTCCTGCGGGCGCCGGGCGGCTGAAGCGCGGCGGGTCAAGCGACGCCCTTCGCAACGGGCATAGCGAACGGCTGCGTGAGATTGAGCCCGAGTCTGGGAGGTTGAGGGGGGAAATTTGGTCGAGCGAATCTGCTGATTGAACCAAACAGCTGCTCGAACCAAACAGCCAGTTGAACGCAACAGCAGCTCGAGCCAAACAGCTGCTCGAACGCAACAGCCCCGGCCCTCAGAACGCCAGGGGCAAAAACTTGGCCGCCAAAGGCAGCAGGCTCATCACACCGCCGAGCAGCTGGCTGCCCAGGCCATTGCCCCCCTGGGCCTGCTTCACCGGCTTGGTCACCTCCTGGGCAGCCTCGCGCAGCTGGCGGGCATTGGCCTGGTCGCCGTCCTGGGCGAAGAGCGTGGCGGCGTAGTCGAAGTCGCTGGCGGCCTGCTCGAACTTGTTCTGCTGGCCGCGGCTGATCGCCCGCGCCACCCAGGTGATCCTGGCCTGGGGCTCGCGCCGCAGCGCCTCGCCGAAGAAGCGCTCCGCCTCCGGCCAGTTGCCCGCCTGGAACGCATCGACGCCGGCATTGTGCAGCTGGGTGTAGCTGAGCGCTTGCGGCGCCAGGCCTTGGGCCTGGCTCCAATGGGTGCTGCCGATCGCTCCCGGATCCAGCAAGGCGCCGCTGAGGTCGCTCTGGCGCAGATCGGTGCCCTCCAGCAGGGCGCCGCGCAGGTCGGCGCCACGCAGCGAGGCCCCCTGCAGGCTGGTGTCGCGCAGATCGGCGCCGTTGAGGCGGGCTCCATCGAGGCGTGCCTGGCTGAGGTTGGCGCGCTGCAGCTGGGCGCGGCGCAGATCGGCATCACGCAGATCCGCCAGCACCAGGTCGGCATCCTGCAGGCGGCAACCCGCGCAGGAGCGCTTCTCCAGCAGCCGCACGAGCGTGGCCTCATCCGCCGCCCTGGCCGGCAGGGCCAGCGGCTCAGCCAGGGCGGCGGCCAGCACCCACACCGGCCCGGACAGCAGCAGGGCTGCCGTAGCCGCACCCCTGGCGGCGAACCGGCGGCTGGCGGCAGCCCATGGGGCCTCCAGGCTCGGGCGAAGCTTCGGGCGCCGCGGGCCAGCTGCGATCGGGTTGGGGATGCGGCGGCGCGGGCGTGGCTCAGCGGTCATGGCCCGGCGGCGGGGATGGACTGTTGTAACCCCTGCCGGCGGTTGCCGGCCAACGCGGCCGGGCGCTTCAGCTGCCGGTTGAGGCGGCGCCGCAGCCGGCGCAGCGCCCGCCAGTCCCGCGGCTGGGGGCCGGGGGGCGCGTAGCGGATCCGCTGCGCGATCGCCACCAACGCATCGAGATCCGCCGCCAGGTCTGGTCGGGCCCCCGCCACACGGCGCCCGAAGGCCGCCAACGTCTCGCCGGGGCAAGGCCCCAGCTGGCGGCGCTCCAGCGCCGCCAGCAGCGGCAGCAACTCGCGGGCCAGCCGATCGCCCCCCGCTGAACGGCGCTGCAGCCAGCGCAGCCAGCTCAACCCAGCGGCCAGGAAAGCCCCCACCCCCAGCAGCAGCAGAGGCCCCAGCCATTGGCGATTCTGTCCTAGCAGCAGTTGCAGCAGCAGGTCCTGGGCCTGGCGGTCGTAGCCGAGCCACCAGCGCGCCCAGGCGATGTCCAGCCCCCACCACTGGCGTTGCAGCCACAGCAGCGGCCCGCCCCCCAAAGCCACCTGGCTGTCCCGCGGGGCCGAGCCCTGGCTGATCCAATCGCTGGGATCGAGGCGCCGCCAGCCCTCATCCGCCAGCCATACCTCAATCCAGGCATGGGCATCGGCCTGGCGGATGTCGAGATAGCCGCCGCCATTGAAGGGCACCACCCAGCTGCCGCCGCGATAGCCGCTGACGACGCGGCTGGGCAACTCCGCCGCCCGCAGCAGCGCCGCCGTGGCGCTGGCGTAATGACCGCAGAAACCCGCTCTCCGCTCGAACAGGAAGGCATCCAGGGGCGCCTGATCGGGGAGCAGGCCCGGCTGCAGCGTGTAGCGGAACCCCCCCTCGCGGAAGAAGCGCCGCGCCTCGGCCAGCCGTTGCCGCGGCGGCAGCGACGCCCAGCCGCGGCCCAGGGCCTCAAGGCGCGGGTTGACGCCAGCGGCATAACGCCGCTCCGCGGGGCTGGGCGGGAGCTGGCTCCAGCGGTCCGGATCGCCCTGCAATGTCAGGGCATACACGCGCCGCTGGGCCGCGGGACCGCGATGCCAAAGCTCACCGTTGGGCTGGGGCCGCAGCTCCCGGCCCAGGGGCTGGCCCACGCCGCTCCAGGGCACGAACGCCAGGCCACTCGCTTCACTCAGCCACAGCTGGGTTGGGGTCGCCCCCAGGCTCGCCGCGCCGGAATCGCTGGCGCTGCCGGCCGGCAGGCCCCGCAGCAGCTCCAGATCGCGCAACAGCGCCACCGAACTTTGGCTGCGGCTGCTCCAGCGGCGCCCATCAAAATCGCTATGCACCAGCACGCGCCAGTAACGCTCTGGCGCGGGAGGCGGGCCGCCACCGTTGGGGTAGGCCAGTCGCGCCGCCGGGGAGCGGTCGTTAACCAGGCGCTCGATCGCGCCAGGCTCCAGGTTCTCGCTCAGGCCCGTCACGGCCGCCGCGCCCCGCTGCCAAGGCAGCACACCGAAGGGCTCCAGGCGCGGCGCCAGCAGAAACAGCAGCAGCGCCATCGGCAGGGCGGACGCCAGCACCTGCAGGCTGCGACGCAGCAGCACCCTCGCGTCCTGCCCGGAACCCAGCTCCAGAGCCAGAAGGCCCGCCAGCGCCAGCACGGTGATGAGCAGTTGCAACAGCGTCGGCCCGAGCTCCGGCTGCAAGGCCGCCAGCAGTCCGACGCAGACCAACTGCAACAGCGCCACCAGGCGCCGTTCGCGCAGGCTGCGCGCCTCCCACAGCTTCAACAGGGTGAGCAGCGCCAAGGCGATGGCCAGGCCACTGATCAGCTCCCCCAACGGCAGCCGGGCCATGCCGAGCCCCAGCAGCCCCATCGCCAGCCATTGCGGCAGGGCGCCGGGGGAGTCGAGGCGCAGGCGGAAGGGGATCGACATCAGCCCCGCGCCTCCGGCCAGAGGGCCAGGGCTCGCAAGCAGCGGTCGCGATGGGCGGCACCCTGGTCCGGGCTGATCAGCCCCTGGGGTGTTTCCAAGCCATAAACAGCCCCGGCGCCATGCAGGCGGCAAACGCGATCGCAGAGGTGTTCCAGAGCCGCCTCCAACGGCAGCGTTGGATCCGGGGCCAGCAGCAGGGCTTGGGGCCGGGGATCGCGGAAGCGCTTGGCATAACTGCCGCGGCCCTGGGCTAGCAGCTTCCAGGCCAGGCGGCTGGGGGAATCCTGCGGGCGGTGCGGGCGCAAATCGCCCCAGGCCTCGCTGCCGTCGCGCCCCGCCGGCGAACGGGAGGCGAGGGCCTCAACCTCGCGGCCGTAAGGGCGCTCACGCAGCGGCCCGGGCCGCCGGGCCGGGTAGATCAGCTGGGGGTTGGGCAGCCGCCAGCGACTCCAGCAGACGAACAGGCCCAAGGGGGCGGTGGTCTGCAGCCTCAACACGCCCGGCAGCCGCGGGCCGCGCTGGGCCGGCTGCCAGTGCAGCAGCAGCCGGTGCTGCCCTGGGCCCAGGTTGGCGGGGTCGAGGGCGGCCTGGCGCTCCAGGCGCAGCTGCAGCCCTTCAGAACGGCTTTTTGCGCGCAGCAGCAGCGGATAGGCCAGGCGCTCTCCGGCGAAGCCCGGAGGCGGATCGCTACCGGCGAGCTCCAGCCCCTGCAGATTGAAATGGGTGAGGTACAGGCTGAGCAAGAACAAGCCGAGCATCAGAAAGCTCAGCAGGATCGCTCCGTTGGCCCGCAACTGGATGCCAACCATCTGCAGCAGCGCCCCCCCGCCCAGCCACAGCCAGCCAAAGCGGGTCGGCACGATATAGAGGTTGCGCAGGCCCAGCCGCAGCGGGTCGCCGCGCTGGGCCCGGCCCAGCTCCCAGCCGCCGCCACCTCCTCCACCAGCACCACCGCCGCCGCCTCCTCCACCGCCGCTACCGCTACCGCCGCGGCTACCTGCGGGCTGCGGCGCCATCAGCGCACCCCCTCCACATCCATGAGCAGCCGGCGGCTGAGCAGGCCGGGTTCGCCGCTGGTCTGGCCAGCATCGAGGCGGTGTTCGCAGACCGGAGCCAACACCGCCTGGAGGTCATCCGGGACCACGTGGTCGCGGCCCTCCAGCAGCGACCAGCCGCGGGCCGCCGCCAGCAGCCCCAGCCCAGCCCGGGGCGACAGCGGCAGGCCAACACGGCTGCGATCGCGGCTGCGATCGAGCAGATCCAGCAGGTAATCGAGCAGATCCGGGCTGACGTGCTGGCGGCTGGTGCGCCGCTGCAGCTCCACCAGGTCGGCGGGCTGCAGCAGACCCGGCAGGCTGTCGGGGGGCACGGCCTCCCCTCTTAGCAGCTGCAGCTCGGCCTGCCGCGCCGGGAAACCGAGGCTGAGCCGCATCAGGAACCGATCCAGCTGCGATTCCGGCAGGGGGGAGGTGCCCTCCTGGTCGAGGCCATTTTGGGTGGCGATCACCAGGAAGGGCTGCGGCAGCGGATGGCTGACGCCTTCGACGCTGACGCGGCCGGCCGCCATCGCCTCCAGCAAGGCGCTCTGGGTGCGGGGGCTGGCGCGGTTGATCTCATCAGCCAGCAGCACCTGGCTGAACAACGGCCCCGGCTGAAACTGAAAGCGCCCGGTGGCGGCGTCAAAGATGTTGACGCCGCTGAGATCGGCCGGCAGCAGATCGCTGGTAAAACTCACCCGCTTGAAGGCCAACGAGAAGCTGCGGGCGAGGGCTTCAGCCAAGGTGGTCTTGCCCACCCCGGGCAGGTCCTCAATCAGCAGGTGACCGCGGGCCAGCAGGCAGGCCAGGGCGAGGCGCACCTGGGGTTCTTTGCCGAGCAGCACGCGGCCGATCGACGCCACCACCTGATGCAAATCGTCGATGGCCAAGGAATGAGGGCCAGCCATGGGCCGTGCGAGGCGCTATTGCCCTCAGGATCGCGCCTGGGGCCGGCGGCGGAGGCACCCAGCCCCTGGATTCTCAGCGAAACCCCATCCCGCCAGGCCAGCGCCGGAGCGGCGCCATCGCTCCGCAGCGTTCGAGAAGGCCTGAACACCAGCCTGAACGAAGCTCGCCAGGCCCTCCCCCGCCCAGTCCAGGCTCAAACCAGCCGGGGCGAAGCGACCCGCGGTCGCCCCAACCCGCGGAGATCGCCGCCGGAGGTCGCTCCAAGCCGCCAACGGCAAGCGCCATGATCCGCGGGCACGCGCCACCGTCATGAGCCTCACCCCCTCGTTGATGCTGCCCCTAGGCACGCCCTTGCCCCTGGCCTTGCTGGAATCGGCCCTCGAGCCGGTGCGGGGCGGTCCGCTGTTGGGCGAGGCACTATTGGGCGAGGCGCTGTTGGGCGAGGCGCTGGAGCGCCGGCCGCTGCTGGTGCTGTTCATCTGCCCCCACTGCCCGTTCGTGAAGCACATCGAGCCGGAGCTGGGCCGGCTGGAACGCGACTTCGCCGATCAGCTGGCGATGCTGGCGATCTGCAGCAACAGCCCGCTGACCCACCCCCAGGACGGCCCAGCGGGCATGGCGGCCCAGGCCGAACGGCAGGGCTGGCGCTTTCCCTACCTGGCCGATCCCTCCCAGTCCGTGGCGAAAGCGTTGCAGGCGGCCTGCACCCCGGATCTCTTTCTGTTCGACGCCGCCCAAAGGTTGGTGTATCGCGGCCAGCTGGATGGCAGCCGCCCCGGCAATGCCGTGCCGCTGGACGGTCGCGATCTGCGCGCCGCGATCTCCGCCCTGCTGGCGGGCCAGCCGCTACCGGTGGACCAAACCGCCTCGATCGGCTGCAACATCAAATGGCATCCAGGCCAGGAACCGGCCTGGGCCCGCTGAAGGCCGAGCCCACGGCGGGATCCGCCCAGACCAGGAATCCCGCGGAGGCCGCCCGGGTACGGCCGCTGAACCGTTGCGGTGACTGCCGCCGCGGCGGCGAAGCCGCTTAAAGTCGCCGCCATGCAGATTCCCCCTTTCAGCCTCAGCGAGCAGCTCGAACAGCTCGGCGAGGATCTCGATCAGGCCGTGAACGGCGTTTTGCGCAGCGGTCAGTACATCGGGGGGGCCACGATCGCCGAGTTCGAGCAGGCGTTCGCCCAATCCTGCGGCGTTCCCCACGCCGTGGGCTGCAACAGCGGCACCGACGCCCTGATCCTTGCCCTGCGCGCTCTCAACATCGGCCCGGGCGATGAGGTGATCACCTCCTCCTTCAGTTTCTTCGCTACCGCCGAGGCGATTAGCGCCGTGGGCGCCACGCCCGTCTTCGTGGATGTGGAGGAAGACAGCTACCTGATCGATCCGGAGCGGATCGAAGCGGCGATCACCCCAGCCAGCCGCGCCCTGCTGCCGGTGCATCTTTTCGGCCGGCCGGCGGCGATGGAACGGATCAGCGCCATTGCCCGCGCCTACAACCTCCTCGTGATCGAAGATTGCGCCCAGGCGGCCGGGGCCCGCTGCGGGGGGCAATCGGTGGGCAGCTGGGGCGATGCTGGCTGCTTCAGCTTCTTCCCCACCAAAAACCTTGGCGCCGCCGGCGATGGTGGAGCGGTCACCTGCCGCGACCCGGCCCTGGCCCAGCGCTTGCGCCAGCTGGCGGCCCACGGCATGCCGCGGCGGTATTTGCACACTGAGCTGGGGTACAACAGCCGCCTCGATGCCATTCAGGCGGCGGTGCTGAATGTGAAGCTGCCCCATCTGGAGCACTGGGTGGAGCAGCGCCGCGCCATCGCCAATCGCTACCGCCATGCCCTGGCCGACCTACCCGGCCTGCGCCTTCCGGGCGATAGCGACGAACATCACAGTTGGAATCAGTTCGTGGTGCGGGTGGCCGCCTGCCCCGTCTCCTCATCAGGATCCCGTGCCGCCGCCTGCGCTGGCCGTTGCACCCCCTCCGGCGACAGCGCCGACCATGGCCTGCCGGAGGCCTGTTGTCGCGACTGGTTCAAACAGCAGCTGCAAAACGCCGGCGTCACCACGATCATTTACTACCCGATCCCGATCCATCGCCAGCCGGCCTACGCCGGCCTGGGCTATGGGCCAGGCAGCCTGCCCGTGACCGAGCAACTCTGCGCCGAGGTGCTGAGCCTGCCGATCTTCCCCGAGCTGAGCACCGTCCAGCAGGATGCCGTGATCGAGGCGGTGACCGGGCTGGTGGCAGCCAGCGGGGCACCGCTTGCCGCCGCGGTGTGACCGGGATCTGGGTTCGCGCCAAGGGTCTCCGGCTGCGGGCCCCCGGCTGAGGGTCCCCGGCTGAATGGCAGAGCTGAGGGCCCCCGGCTGAGCGCCACGGCTGCGGGCCACAGCTGAGGGCCACGCCTAAACGCCACGGCTAAGGACCACGGCTGAGGACCTCACTCGCTAGCCCCGTGGCAGCTGGGCGTAAAGAGCCTTGAAGAGCGCCTGCTGCAGCTTGTGGTCCACGATCGGCTCCGGATAGTCGCCCCGCTCCAGCGGCCCGAGGCGGCCGCTCACCAACGCCGCGTCGTCGCAGTGGGCCAGTTCCGGTAGCCAGCGGCGGATGTATGCGGCCTGGGGGTCGAACTTCTGGGTCTGGGTGGCGGGGTTGAAGATGCGCAAGGGTTTGGGATCCATGCCGCTGCTGGCGCTCCATTGCCAGCCGCCGTTGTTGGCCGCCAGGTCGCCATCCACCAGGTGGCGCATGAAGAAGCGCTCCCCCTCGCGCCAGTCAACGATCAGATCCTTGACGAGATAAGAGGCCACGATCATGCGGCAGCGGTTGTGCATCCAGCCGCTTTGCAGCAACTGGCGCATCGCCGCGTCGATGATCGGCACGCCGGTGCGGCCCTGCTGCCAGGCCTCCAGCCGCCGTGGGTCGTTCTCCCAGGGGAAGTGACGCCACTGGGGCCGGTAGGGGCCCTCGGCCAACTCCGGAAAGTTGTAGAGGGCCTGCTGGTAGAACTCGCGCCACGCCAGCTCCTGCTGCCACACCGCGATGCCGGCCTCGTCCTCGATGCCCCGGGCCTGGGACCGAGCCGCCTCGGCCGCCGCCCAGCACTGGCGTGGGCTGAGCGTGCCGAACTTGAGCGCCGCTGACAGCCCGGAGGTGCCGGCCAATGCCGGCAGGTTGCGGGCGTTGTCGTAGGCCAGCAAGGGGATCCCAGAGCCCGCCGCTAGCGGGCCGGAGACATCGCAGAAGGCTTGTAGCCGCTGCTGCGCCGCCGCCTCACCAGGAAGGCAGGGGCAGAGCTGAACGCCAGCAAAGGCAAAGCCGAGTTCGGCAGCCGTAGGCACCGCTTCCAGCCGGGGCAAGGCCTGCCAGGCGGCACGTTGCGGGTCGGGCAGGGCATCGAGATCCTCATCCAGCAAGTCGCTCGGAGCCGCCACGGGATCGAGGCCACCGGCGCTCGCCAACCCCAACGGCTGGCGACGTTCAAGCTGGCCGCGCCAGTTGCGCAGGAACGGCCCATACACCCGGTAGGGCTCGCCGGCGCCGGTGCGGGCCGCCTCCGGTTCCACCAGCAGCTGATCCCAACCGGCCGCCACCCGCCGTCCTTCCGCCTTCAGGGCCGCCGCCACCCGCCGATCCCGCTCGCGCCCGAAGGGCTCCACATCGCGGTTCCAGGCCACGCCGACGGCGCCGAGGGCCAGGGCCAGGCGGGGCAGCAGCTGGGCCGGATCGCCGCGTAGCAGCACCAGCCGGCTGCCGGCCTGGCGCCAGCCCCGCTGCAATTCCCGCAGGCTCTCCAGCAGAAACCACACCCTGGCCGGCGCCAGGTCGGGGCCCTCAAGGATGGCGGGATCGAGCACGAACACGCCGGTGAGCGCCGGCGTGGCCGCCGCCGCCGTGGCCAGGCCCAGGTTGTCCGCCAGGCGCAGGTCGCGGCGATGCCAGAACAGCCAGCGATCGGGGGCCATGGAGCGGCAATGGAGACCGGGCCAGCATGGCGGAGGCTGGGAGGTGGGCCTCCAGAACCACTCCAGCGCCGATCAACTCCAACGCAAAAAAAGATTTCAGCCGCTGGCTCTTGGCGAGAACGCGGCGAAGACGTATGGGCGTTGTGGAGCGAGCGAGGTCTTCCCGAGCCAGGCGGAGAGGATCCGCCGCCAAGCCACCGCGATCGCCTCGCCCACACTCCTGAGATCAGCTGAGCGCCAGCAGCTGGCGCGCCCGGTACCAGGCGGAGAGGCTCTTGCCGTCGAGGTATTCGTCGCCGCTGGCCAGCAGCGTGTCGAGATGTTCGGGCTCCAGCAGCAGCACTTCCAGATCTTCGTCGTCGTCGCCGGCGGGGGGAGCCTCCAGGCGGGTGAGGTCGCGGGCCAGGAACAGGTGGATCACCTCATCGGAATAGCCCGGGCAGGGCAGCATCGCCCCGAGGGAATCCCAGCGGGAGGCGCGGTAGCCCGCCTCCTCCTGCAGCTCCCGCTCCATGGTGGTAAGCGGATCCTCGCCGTCGTCGAGGGTGCCGGCGGGGAACTCCAGCAGGCGGGTGGCCACGGCGAAGCGGTATTGGCGCAGGATCACAACGCGCCCGTCATCGAGCACCGGCACCGCCAGCGAGGCGCCGGGATGGCGAATGATCCCGAAGCTGGCCTCCAGGCCCATGGGCAGCTCCATCCGGTTGATCTCAAAGCGGATCTTGCGGGCGTCGAGGCTGGCCTCGGTGTGCAGCAGGCGGGAGGGCTCGGGCGGCGGCAATGGCGCCATGGGGCGGAGCGGGCGAATCGACCCAGCTTGGCGCCACCGGGGCGAACCGACCCCGCCACAAAAGAAAAACCCACGCTGAATGGGTTGGCGGCGACCGCGGGGCCAGGTTTCAGCCGATCAGTGGCGATGCTTAGCGGAGCAAGGCGGCGAGCTGGTCAGGCGAGCTGGTCAGCGGCCTCCCGACCCGCTGGGGTTGCCATGCCGGTTCGGGCTTCCAGCTCACCGGGTGGCGCAATGTGAAAGAGCCCCCATGGCCACCCGGGCTGAGCGCCCAAGCCAGCCAGGAGGCCGCAACGCGTTTTCGATGGATCTCGAGAGCGAAGCCCTAGGGGCTGGGTTCAGTAGCTGGCGACCTCGAGGTTGATCTCCGCCACCACCTCGGGGTGGAGCTTCACCTGCACCTTGTAGGAGCCGGTGCGATGGATTTCCGGCACCACGATGTGGCGGCGGTCGACCTCGCGCTTGGTGGCGGCCTCAATGGCCTCGGCCACATCACCGTTGGTGACGGTGCCGAACAACACGTCGTCGCCACCGGTTTGCTTCTTCACCGTGAAGCGACCGATCGTGTCGAGGGCGGTGCGGAAGGCCACCGCCTCGGCCCGCAGGGCGGCCTGGCGCTCGGCTTCCTTGGCGCGGCGATGCTCCACCTGGCGCAGCACGGCTGCGGTGACGGGCACGGCCTTGCCGCTGGGTACGAGGAAGTTGCGGGCATAGCCAGGGGCTACCTCCACCAGATCGCCGTGCTTGCCCAGGCTGAGGACATCTTCGCTGAGGACGACTTGTACGCGTTTAGCCATGACTGACGAGACTCTGAAACCGGCGGTGGAGCGGCCTTTGACACTACGTCACTGAGCGGTGGCGCTGCGCTCGGCTTGGCGCACGGCAGGATCGGCCAGCCGGGGCAGGCGCACGTTGGTGGCGAGGCCGAGGGCCCGCAGCAGGCGGATGTGCTGCCAGGTGAGATCGATCTGGCCGCTGCCGAAGCCTTGGCGGGCCGAATGGGGGAAGGCGTGATGGTTGTTGTGCCAGCCCTCGCCAAAGGTGACGGCGGCCACCCAGGGGTTGTTGCGGGAGTTGTCGCCGCTGTCGTGGGAGGCATCACCCCAGGCGTGGGTGGCGGAGTTGACCAACCAGGTGCAGTGGTACACCAGCACGAGGCGCAAGGGGATACCCCAGAGCACGAGAGCCCAGCCGCCGGCACCGGTGACGCTGCCAATCCAGAAGAGAAACAGCCCGAGCACGCCCTGCAAGGCCAGGAACCACTTGTTCAGCCAGCGGTAGTAGGGATCGGCGGCCAGGTCGCCGGTGAGACGGGGCACGGCGGCCATGGCGGGGATGGGTTCGAACATCCAACCCATGTGGGACCACCAGAAGCCCTTGTTGCTGTCGTGGTGATCAACATCCGTATCGGAGAACTTGTGGTGATGGCGATGCAGACCCACCCAATCGATCGGGCCGTGCTGGCAGCTGAGGGCGCCGCAGGTGGCGAAGAAGCGCTCCAGCCACTGGGGCAGGCGCAGGGCGCGATGGCTGAGCAGGCGGTGATAGCCGAGGGTGACGCCGAGGCAGGCGGTGAGCCAGTAGAGCACCAGCAGGGTGGCCACGGCCTCAAGGCTCCAGAAGCGCGGCAGCAAGGCCACGATGGCCAGCCCATGGATGGCGGCCATAAAGGCGAGAGTGCCCCAGCGGCGACCGCCGGGAACGCCCGGCTCAGGCTCGCCGCGGCGGGGGCGGAAGAGGGCCTCGGAGCGGCGCAGGGCCCGGTCGGCAGGGGAAATGGTGGCGGTCCGGCGGGTGTGCTGGGCGGCGGGGCCGCCGGAGCCGGCGAAGGGCGGACGGGAGAGGGTGCTGGCGGCCATTCGGGACCGACCTCGGATCAGAGCGCTACGATGATAGCAATACGAATCCCGATCACGGGCGATTTCGATCAGGAGCGCAATTGTGATGGCGGGCGGGGAGCGGCGGGGCTACCGGGACCGGCTGGCGGCCGGGCGGGTGGCGTTCGCGCACCTGATCCGGGTATGGCACGAGCGCAATGGCTGGTCCCACCGGGTGCTGCCGGCGCTGGCGGAAGCCCTCGACGCCGGCCGGGTGCATAACTCCCAGCTGTCGATGCTCCGCAACGGCAAGCTGGTGTCTCCGGGGCCGGAGGTGTTTCTGACCCTGGGCAGCATCAACCTCTGGCTGGCGGAGCAGCTCCCGAGCGGCCGCCTGGAGGCTGGCTCCGACGCCGCGGCCCAGCTTGACCTGGCGGAGGTTCCGGAGTTGGTGGAGGCCTTGCGCCAGTCGGCCCTGCCGATCGGCGACGCCAATGGCACGGTGCTGGGGCCTGGTGCCCTGCTGGAGGTGTTCGTAGGGATGATCCTGCCCCCACCGGCCTTTGATCTGCGCATCGAGGAGAGCGAAGCGGCGGACCTGAGCGCGGCCCTGGCGTTGCTGCTGACGGCTGGCCGGCCCTGGAGGCTGTGCCGCGAGCAGCTGATGGGGGCCTATCCGGTCAGCCGGCCGCAGCGGCGGGAACGCTTCGCGGAGGTGATGGCCGGCCAGCGCGACTACGGGGCGGCGGAGCTGGAGGCGGAATTGCAGGATCTGCGCCGCACCCTGGCGGCGCTGAGCGGCAGCGGCGACGACGCCCTGCCGCCGGAACGCTTTCTTGAGCTGCTGCGCCAACGGGCCCGGGCGCTGGGGGAGCCGGGCGCCGAGCCAGCGGCGGATCTGGCCGAGGCGATCCGGGCTCAACTCCTGAAGCTGCCCCAAGGGTGAGCGGCAGCTGAGGGATCCGGAAAACCGCTCAGCAACAACGCTGCTCAACAAGGGTTCTCAACAACGCTGCTCAACAAGTGTTCTCAACGCCGGGCCTGCGCTCAAGCAAGGGGCGCCACTCAGAACGATCCGGCGCTACACCATGGGGCAGCTCAGGCGCTACACCATGGAGCCGCTCAGTCGCAGCGCCATGGGGCTGCGCCATGGCGCTGCGACTGATCGGGGGCGCTTGGTCGCCGATCGGGTTTGGGATCGGGGCAGCTCTGGGCAGGCGGGAGAATTGGTTGGGTTCCGTCTCCGCCCTGGTCGGGGCCTGACGCACTGGCGGAGCACCGGCTGAAGGACTGGGATATCCGGAGCATCGCTTCTGGATCCGGGGCTGGCGATCAACTGGCGTTCAACAAAGGCGACTCACCACCCAAGAAAGGGGCGGGCGAGCACCAAGAATCTGAGGGATCAAGGCTGAGCCCCCCCATCCGCAGACGCAGCCTGATCACTGGCGCGGCGGTTGGGGGTGGAACCAGCCGGGGAGGTCACCGCGCTCTCCACCGTGGGGGTCGACTGGGACAACTGTTCCTTGAAAGCCGGCGCTAGGCGCTGGCCAGGGTGGCGGGAATCGAGGCCGAGGTGCACCTCAATGGCCCGCACCCGCAGCGCCAACCCGTAGATGTTGTTGCGGGCGTAGGGGTCGCTCTGGAGATCGGCCTCGATCAACGAGAGGAGATAGGCCGTCAGGCTGACCCCAGCCTCATCAGCCTTCTGCTTCGCCTGGCGGTGCAGGTCATCCGGCATCAACAGGTGGACCTGTTTGCGGCTCAACGCGACAACAGCTGATTTAGCTCACTTTAGGCAGGGTCATAGGAAGCGCAGCGAAACCGGGGGAGATCGTCATCACGTCGTCCTGGGATGGGCAAACCAAAAAGCCCCCGCATCCTGGGCATGACGCGGGGGGCAGGACGCGGGGGGGGCAGAGCAGCCGGGCTCAAACGGAGAGCGCCGGGGTCAAGACCGGTGCAGCATTTTGGGGAAGTGAAGCTGCCGTGGCGCACTGTGAAACCACGGCAGTCTCAAGGAGTGGGGTCTGCGGAAGCGCTGAGCCCGATCAGCACAGGCCCATGGGGCGCGGGCGGAGTGGCGGACTCAGCGATGAGCGGGTGCGGGCGGGTGCTGCCGCCAGGATGCTGAGCTCCTGCGCTTCCGGCAGGAAAGGATCCGGAACTGGTTTGGGAAGAGTCGAAAAAACTAGGCTTTGCCGGGTGGCTTAGGAGATTGATTGTCAACTTGAGAAGAATCCTCAGTTTCTCCGGCTAGCTGTTCAAAATAATCAAGGTCACTGATCTTTTGTCGACGGGAAGCTTGCGGCCCTGTCCGACTATGACTTGTAGGAAAAGGATTTTCTGCCACTAGGGGCTGACCTAACGGTAGGGTGTCTTCTTGAGGATTCTGGAGATGACCTGAGCGAGATGAATCGTCCTCTTGTTGATCTGCGAGGCTTGTTAAGAAGGATGTTGGCTCATCGCGGCGACGAATGTCTCCCGGGCGAAGCCAGGAGAACAGACCTTTCCTGCGGGCGGGATATGGAGAAGACGTGGATTCAGGGAGATCTTGATCATCGAGCTGAGGAAGCAGGGTTTCGGGGCCGGATTGTTCCTGCGTAGCATCATCTAGCCAACCTCGATCCATTAACCCTTGCCGGTGCAAGCTGGTTAGATCTTGCGTACCACTGAGCGGATGGGACTGGCTTTGTTCTGCTTGTTGTTCTGTGGCTGAGGCGACACGAGATTCTCGATTTTGCAAACCAACATAAAGTTTGTTAAGGGAACTATCCATTAGATCTTGCAGGAATGATCGCTGCGAATCCCTGCGCTGACCCAAGGCAGCAAACGCCAAAAAATAAGTAAAGGCAAGCAGTGAATTACGAATTGCAACTTGATATTGCTCCCAAGCCTTCTGTGTAACAATGTTCATATTTCTACTACTTTTGAGCAGAGCGATTGCCTCTCGTATTTTACCTAGCAAGAAGGTTTTAGTAACATTGAGAGGTTTCGATCGCTCCTGTTCCGGCAACTGAGTAGCCTGATAGACTTTCATCACCTCCTGAAGCTGATCAAACGTATTAGCTTCTTTAACTTTTAGGGCTAGGAAAAAAGCTTTATTGATGGTTTGGTTAAGTTGGCCAACATGCTGATCCCTGAATCCAGAGACAATTTTATTGGCTGTATAAAACTGGAGAGGGATCAGCAACAGAAAGGCGAATGCCGCAAGGCATGCCAATCTCAGGATTCGGCGTACATGAATGGAAACCGCAAGATTATCAGGATCAAGATATGTGGCGAAAGCCAAGAAGACAAGGGCTACTAGAGAAAAACCTGCACTGGAGAGAAGGATATCAGAAAAATTTAACAGCCATTGAGATTGGAATATTCTGAGCGGAAAAATAGAAAAGGCGACAAGAAGTATAAATATGAATAATAGAGAGTTTCCGGCAAAAATTAATCTGAAGACAAGGGTTTTTGGCATATAATTAACACGAGATCAAATGAAACTAAACGCCTGCCTTAACAAGCTTGATGCGATTACGCATTTTCCTTGAATAGCTAAAGGCCACAAGAGAACCGATCAAAGGAAGGGGGCCGGGGGCAGATTGGAAGGTAACCGAATTAATGTTGAAGTTGATCGCAGTGTTTAGTGAGTTGAATGTCATCACCATTTGGCCGCTTGAAGGAGTAAGCGCACCAGTAGTTCCAAACGGAAGTGCAAGATTTAGATTCTGAATGATATTGTTAGCAGTCACGGAAGCACGAAAAGGAGTAGGGCCGGCTGGATACCAGTTAGTAATCGAAGCAAAATCAAGACCAGTAATGGTTAAATTAGACATTTCCACGCTTTCATTCGCAGCGTCAATAGCGAACCTCTTGTTAGTAATTCCAGAAGAAGAGCCAAAGCTCAGATTAAAACTTGGCTTATATGGAACTCCTGCAGTGGTAGAGTTAACAGTAAAGTTCTGCAAATCAGTCACCGTCGGACTAGCATTCCACGTTCCCGTACCAGTAGCACCTGACTGGCCATCGCAGGTCGTTTGGTTGTTGCAGCCCCTAAACGTTAGATAATTAAACAATGAATTGGTGCCTGTGGGAACCCAGGATGTTTGGGTTTCGGTATTTGTCGAAAAAGAATTTTTTGGGGTTATACCGACCAAAAACAAATACTTCGTGTCATTCATATAACTTCCATTTTCGTTCGGATCAGCATCCGTGGGGGTTGCCACTATTCTCATGTGGACTCGCATGTATGCCTGGCTCGGCGCACAATCGATGCCGATGCCGATGAGGCAGGCAGCCCCGAGTACGGCGCCGCTACCCACTGGCCTTGTAAATTTGCCCAGCAAAGGTGCAAGGTTCATGATTAGCAAAAAACGTTCCCTCAAAACTTAGCCCATTCGTGCTGACCCGTCAACCCCCCCTTGCAACAGGCCCAACCGATGCCGTGGCGGCCGCCCTGGCGGTGATCCAGCCCCTGGCCGCCCAGCACACCGCCGCCCTGCGATTGCGCCTGGAGCGGGTGCTGGCGGCCCTGGCGGCGGAGCGGATCGGCCCCCAGCACTTCGCCTCCGTTTCCGGCTACGGCCACGGCGACCTCGGCCGCGACGCACTCGATCGGGTGCTGGCCAGGCTTCTCCAAGCCGAGGCCGCCGCCTTGCGGCTGCAGTTCGTGTCGGGCACCCATGCCATCGCCGCCGCGTTGTTCGGCATCCTGCGCCCGGGCGATCGGCTGCTGGCCCTCACCGGCAGGCCCTACGACACCCTTGAGGAGGTGATCGGCCTGCGGGGTAGCGGTCAGGGTTCGCTGATCGAGTTCGGCATCGCCTACGCCGAGCTGCCCCTCACCTCCTCCGGCTTGGTGGATGAGGACGGCCTGGCCGAGGCCCTGGCGCCTCCCACCCGGCTGGTGCTGATCCAGCGCAGCCGCGGCTACAGCTGGCGCCCCGCCCTCTCGGTGGCCCAGATCGGCCAGCTGGTGGAGCGCGTGCGGGCGCTGCAGCCCGGCTGCCTCGTGTTCGTGGACAACTGTTATGGCGAGTTGGTGGAAGACCAGGAACCCACCGCCGTCGGCGCCGACCTGATCGCCGGCTCGCTGATCAAAAACCTCGGCGGCACCATCGCTCCCACGGGCGGCTACGTGGCCGGACGGCGGGAGCTGGTGGAACAGGCCTGCTGCCGCCTCACCGCCCCTGGCATCGGCAGCGAAGGGGGCACCAGCTTCGATCTCAACCGCCTGCTGTTTCAGGGCCTGTTCCTGGCGCCCCAGATGGTGGCCGAGGCCTTGATCGGCGCCGAACTCGTGGCCCAGCTGTTCAGCCAGCTCGGCTTCGCCGTCTCACCCCGGCCCGGCGACCCCCGCGGCGACCTCATCCAGGCGGTGCGGCTCGGCTCCCCCGAGCGGCTGATCACCGTTTGCCGGGCCTTCCAGGCCGCTTCGCCGGTGGGCTCCTACCTCGATCCGGTTCCCGCCGGCATGCCCGGCTACGCCAGCGAGTTGGTGATGGCCGGCGGCACCTTCATCGATGGCAGCACCAGCGAGTTCTCCGCCGACGCCCCCCTGCGCGAACCCTTTGACCTTTATGTCCAAGGCGGCAGCCACCATCAGCACGTGGCGATCGCCCTGGAGCGGGCCGTGGCCGCCCTCGCCGCGGCCGGTCAGCTGCCGGGCCAGGCGCCCTAAGGGGTTCGGGCCGCTGGTGGGGGCGGGATGGCGCGAGGCCCACGGCCGGGGTCGAGAGCGGGGCGGTTCGGCGAGGTGGTTCGGCGGGGCGGGGCGGCGAGGCGGTTGGGCGGTCCGACAAACTGGATGCGCTTTGTCCAGCGACACCCCGATCCATGGCGCTGAGTTTCCCCGACGACTGCCGCTACGCCGACAGCCACGAATACGCCAGGCCCGAGGGGGATCTGGTCCGCATCGGCCTCAGCGCCTTCGCCATCGACCAGCTCGGTGACATCGTGTTTGTGGATCTGCCCGACGTTGGCGCCAGCCTCAGCGGCGGCAGCAGCTTCGGCAGTGTCGAGTCGGTGAAGGCGGTGGAGGATCTGGTGGCGCCGATCAGCGGCGTGGTCACCGCTCGCAACGAAGCCGTGCTCAGCGGCCCCGAGGAACTGCAGAACGACCCCTACGGCGAAGGCTGGTTGCTGATCGTTCAGCCCAGCGACGCCGCCGAGCTGGACTCGTTGCTCGACGCCGCCAGCTACAGCCAGAAGCTGGAAGCCCACTAAGACAGGCGGCGGAGTCGAGGTTCAGCCACCCGATCCCCGCGGCCAGGGCAGTACTGGGCTGGGCTGGCCAAGGCAGGGCAGGGCTTGCGGCTACTCGCCGCTGGCCCCGCTGGCCTCGCTGGCCTCGCTGGCGCGGCAGTGTGCGGCAGTGTGCGGCAGTGTGCGGCAGACAACCTCTTGGCGGCCGGGTCGTCATGTCGCCCGTCTTGGTCGGTGCTAACCATCCGGATGTCTTTAGGATCCGCCGACCCGCTTGCTGCCTGTGACCGCCGCGCCGTTCCTGCTCCGCCATATCGGGGCCGGTGAGATCGATCAGCGGCGGATGCTCGCCGAAATCGGCTTTGATTCCCTCGAAGCGCTCACCGCCGCTGTTGTGCCAGCCGACATCCTTCTGCCGCCGGACGCGGCTGAGGACCTGCTGCCCCAACCCTGCGGCGAAGCCGAAGCCCTTGCTGAACTGGCCAACATCGCCAGCGCCAACCAGCCGCTGCGCAGCCTGATCGGCCTCGGTTATCACGGTACCCACACCCCGGCGGTGATCCAGCGCCACGTGCTGGAGAACCCCTGCTGGTACACCGCCTACACCCCGTATCAGGCCGAGATCGCCCAGGGGCGGCTCGAAGCCTTGCTCAACTACCAAACCCTGGTGAGCGAACTCACCGGCTTGCCGATCGCCAACGCCTCCCTCCTGGATGAGGGCACCGCCGCTGCCGAGGCCATGGCCCTGGCCCGGGCCGTGAGCCGGCGCACCAACGCCCGCCGCTTCCTGGTGGACGCCGCCGTGCTGCCCCAAACCCTGGCCGTGCTGCAAACCCGCGCCGAACCCCTCGGGATCGTGATCGACACCTTCCCGGCCGCGTCCCTAGCCAACACCAGCAACGGCGCCCTCAGCAGCCTGCTGGCCGACGACGTGTTCGGCCTGCTGCTGCAGCTGCCTGGCGTGGACGGAGCGCTCTGGGATCCCACGTCCTTGCTGGCAGCCTGCCGCGTGGCCGGGGTGGTGAGCACGGTGGCCATCGACCCCCTCGCCCAGGTGCTGCTGGCCCCCGTGGGCCAGCTCGGCGCCGAGATCGCCATCGGCAGCCTGCAACGGTTCGGCGTGCCCCTGTTTTGCGGCGGCCCCCACGCCGCCTTCCTGGCCACGGTCGACGCCCACCGCCGCCTCATCCCCGGCCGCCTGGTGGGCCAGTCGCGCGACGCCGACGGCAACCCCGCCCTGCGGTTGGCCCTGCAGACCCGCGAACAGCACATCCGCCGCGACAAGGCCACCAGCAACATCTGCACCGCCCAGGTGCTGCTGGCCGTGATGGCCAGTTTCTACGCCATCCACCACGGTCCCGATGGGCTGGAGGCGATCGCGGGCCGCATCCTCGCCCTGCGCGCCGCCCTGGGGGCCGCCCTCACCAGCCTCAACCTGGCGCCGCAGGCGGGCCCCGGCTTCGACACCCTGGTGCTGACCAGCCCCCAAGCCGCTGAGCTGCTGGCGCGGGCTGAAGCCGCGGGCTTCAACCTGCGCCCTGGCGTTGCCGGCGAACAGGGCGGCGAGCGGCTGGCGATCAGCCTCGATGAATGCAGCACCCCAGCCGAACTGGAGCGGTTGCTGCAGGCCCTGGCCAGCGATGCCGCCGCCGCGGCGCGGGCCTCTCAGGTGCTGGCCGAGCGGCTGGCCGAGGCCCCCGTGGCGGAGCTGGATGGTGCCTTGCCCCAGCGGCGCGGACCCTGGCTGCGCCAGGAGGTGTTCCATCGCTATCGCAGCGAAACCGAGCTGCTGCGCTACATCCAACGCCTCGTCTCCCGGGATCTCTCCCTGGTGCACGGCATGATTCCCCTGGGCAGCTGCACGATGAAGCTCAACGCCGCCGCCGAGCTGGCGCCGGTGAGCTGGCCCGCCTTCGCCCAACTCCATCCCTTCGCCCCCGCCCCCCAGCGCGCCGGCTATCAGCGCCTGGTGGACGATCTCGAGGGCTGGCTGGCGGCCATCACCGGCTTCGCCGGCGTGTCGCTGCAGCCCAATGCCGGCTCCCAGGGCGAATACGCCGGCCTTCTGGTGATCCGCGCCTGGCATCACAGCCGCGGCGATGCCCATCGCGACGTCTGCCTGATCCCCACCAGCGCCCACGGCACCAACCCAGCCAGCGCCGTGATGGCCGGCCTGCGGGTGGTGCCCGTGGCCTGCGACAGCCAGGGCAACATCGACCTGGCCGATCTGGAGGCCAAGGCCAGCGCCCACGCCGATCAGCTGGCGGCGCTGATGGTTACCTATCCCTCCACCCATGGGGTGTTCGAAGCCGGCATCCGCGGCATCTGCGAGGTGGTGCACGCCCACGGCGGCCAGGTGTACCTCGATGGCGCCAACCTCAATGCCCAGGTGGGCCTCTGCAAGCCGGGCCTCTACGGCGCTGATGTGTGCCACCTCAACCTGCACAAAACCTTCTGCATCCCCCACGGCGGTGGTGGTCCGGGTGTGGGGCCGATCGCCGTGGCGGCTCACCTGGTGCCCTTCCTGCCGGGCCATCCGCTGGCGGACGAGCCCTCAAGCAACGCCATCGGCCCCGTGTCGGCGGCCCCCTGGGGCAGCGCCGGCATCCTGCCGATCAGCTGGATGTACATCCGCATGATGGGAGGCAGCGGCCTGCGTCTAGCCAGCCAGGTGGCGCTGCTCTCCGCCAATCTGATCGCCGAGCGGCTCGAGCCCCATTTCCCGGTGCTCTACCGCGGCGCCCAGGGGCGCGTCGCCCACGAATGCATCCTCGATCTGCGCCCGCTCAAGCGCAGCTGCGGCCTGGAGGTGGATGATCTGGCCAAACGGCTGATGGACTACGGCTTCCATGCCCCCACCGTGAGCTGGCCCGTGGCCGGCACCGTGATGGTGGAGCCAACCGAAAGCGAATCCCTGGCGGAACTCGACCGCTTCTGCAACGCCATGGTGGCGATCCGCCAGGAGGCCGCCGCCATCGAATCGGGCAGCGCCGACCCGCTCAACAATCCCCTCAAGCGCGCCCCCCACACGTTGGCGACGGTCACGGCGGATCACTGGGACCGGCCCTACCCCCGCCAACAGGCCGCCTTCCCCGCCGGCGAGCAGCAGCAGGCCAACAAGTTCTGGCCAGCCGTCGCCCGCATCGACAACGCCTACGGCGACCGCAACCTGGTCTGCACCTGCCCCTCCGTTGAGGAGCTGGCCAGCACCTCCGCCACGACGGCCCAGACCCTGGCCAGCTCGGGGACAGTTGCGGTTGTGACTCAGGTTGCGGCTTAATGCCAGCCAACCCCTACCGTTTCCACCCCGGATGGCGCATTATTGCGTCGCCTTTTGTTCGATGGGGACAATGAGCGGCAACGGCAGCGGTGGAACCAGCCCAAGCGGAGACGACACCAACGTGGTGCGGGTGCCCTTCGGCGTGCGACGCGCCCGGCGCACCCGTCCCCAGCGCCCGGATCACTGGGCCACCTTGGTGCTGCCCCTGCAAGTGGGTGGCGGCTCCCACCCCACACCGCCCCACGCCGCCTGAGGGGCTGCCCAAGCCCTCAGGGCTCGTCAAGGCAGGAAGGGAGGGAAAGCGTCTGCTCAGATGTTCAGGCACCTCAGGCCACATCCGGCCCAGACCATGGGGCGACTGTGGCGCCATCGGTCTCGCCAGGCAGAACTGCCAAGAGGGGGTCCCCGCAAACGCCCCATCCACTCTCTGCTGTTCACCACCTTCAGCTCACCCTGGAGCCGGCTCTGATCAGTCGCTCAGCTTCAAGCCGGTGGTTGCACGCTTGTCGACCTTGGAAAAAGGAACCCCGAAGCCGACCCCCCCTGAACCAGAGAGTGCGGAATAGGAACCATGGCGATGGCTCCAGCCGGTTGGCACTCTCTTGAATCGAAGCTCAGAATTGGAGGCGGCGCCGTGCCAGCTCATCAGCCCAAGGGATGGGCCATTGCGATCAGCCCAGCAACACGCGGCAACCACCGCCGGAGAGCCGCCAATCCA